>Ga0136643_10002190_pt1 | contig 25090 bp, 12 predicted proteins | sample TergutLab28metaG_FD_96883 | JGI IMG/M metagenome (GOLD analysis project Ga0136643, IMG submission 96883) | Labiotermes labralis P1 segment gut microbial communities from Petit-Saut dam, French Guiana - Lab288 P1 (version 3) (version 3) | ecosystem: Host-associated > Arthropoda: Insects >... | reverse complement strand
GGTATAACTACTCGCTAGGGCTGGAGGGCCGCGGGATCTTATCTCGGTGGGGGCGAGATTTTCCGATCCCGTCCGTATCGGCCCCGACGCTAACTCAGGCTCCTGTACAATACGGACCAGTCTCTTTTCGGGTCTAAGGAAGCCGAGGGATGGAGATGAACATCGATCCACTTCTGGTGCGAAAGTGAAGGAAGTACTCCTCCTTTGTGTCTGCTGGGAAGATGATTGGACAGTATTTCACTTGTAATATTTAATTTAGACTTAATTTAGCAGATGACAGGAAGTCTCCTACTCCAGGTTTGCTATCAATCTACCATTCCGTTACTCCTTAAGGCACTTCAAACAGGAAAACCACAATACAAAATACTGGCTCCTTGAAGCAAGTTTGTATATGGAAGTGTGCTGCAGAGAGATCAGATTGATGCGAATAGAAACGAACGGAGAACATTCAGTCACAGATCCATTATCATTAATCCCATCCCCATCTGAAAGATTTTCTGGAATATAAGCAGGTCAATAGTACAATCGAAATTGAAGCTATAGGCGTTAAATATGGAAGGACTCAGTTTGCAAAGTTCATAAAACGTAAATTGCGTAATTGCAATGTTAGCTATAGAACTGTTAGGTATAGAGCTGTTAGCTATAGAAATGTTAAACCTAATTTCTTCAAATTGAAAATATATAACAAGTGGATACGTGGCGGACATTAAGGATTTGTTTCGATGTTGATGTAAACCTGCGTCTAATTTCTACCGGACATTCCAAATTGTTATTTACAACGCTTAAAATCATTTAATGTTTTAATGATTCCTTATAAGAATGTGGCTCCTTACTGAGAAATTATACGAAATTATGAGACCCTAATTTTGATTTTCGACAGGCAGAATATTTTAATGACATTTTCACGATTCTTCCCTCCTTTCTATACGGAAATTCTGAAATTCTTAAAATATAATAATTTTTCATTCATCAATACTTCGCCCCATTCGGCACACAAAATTTCAGTTGTTAAGAATTCCTTGTTAAAGTACGCAAATGAAAGCGGTAATAATTCAAGTCCTCTGCTTTAGGATACATATCACATTACCGTGTACACTATAGAGATATTCCGTCTTTTTTAGACTTTTCATGATGAAGTTTCGCCCGTAGGTCATTTGGTATGCCCGATCACAAAATCCCCCACCCATTCAATATCTTAGAATCTTTTAAGCCAATGAAAATGACGATAAAGGGAGAAAAATATTTATTTGCCCATTGCTCATACCGTATATATATATATATATATATATATATGTGTGTGTGTGTGTGTGTGTTTGAATTTTTTCTGGTAAATATTGTGGCATATGTAATGATATATTTTAGCAATAAATTTGTTAATTGGTACTATTTTGGGCTTACGGACAGGAACATAGCAGTTCCAACACTGGCCATTTGGAAACGGAAAACAATTTACAAAATTCCCTTTACGAAATAATTCTAGAAACATAAGCATTCGGTGAACTGGGACTACCTCACATTCCAGTTACATTCCTAGAGAGAAAATCTAGCAAAGGCTTTTACGTCATCTTTAAATTTGCCCACTTTTGTCGCTCTTGAAAGCAAAGTCGTTCAACCGACAGTTTTGCTCACAGCCCCAATTCTTGTAGACTTTCGTCTTGCGACCTTAAAGCAAGCCCATTCTTTTGAGTAAAAGAGACGGAATGTATTGCTCTCCATTTGTGTTTGTATTTGCAGAAGTTGGGTCATCAGAATTTAATACACTTGTTTGGAAGATACAATCAAACAACACAAACAAAATTCAACTTTGACACCTCAAAGGAACATAAATTCGAAGCTCTTCCCTTCCACAAAAACCTTTTTCTTCCACGAAGAATTTCACTAGACTGTTGAAAATAAAATCCAGAACCGAATTTCTCACATAAATGTAGATAAAAATTCCAAACTTCTAAAATCAGATCATTGTTAATCTTTATGATGTATGTTTTGGGGGGAAAAATGTTTCTTGCTTCAGGGTAGTTAAAACAGAAACTACCCTATATAAGGAGGCATTCGACTCCTCCGAAACGTCGGAAAGTTTCATATACCAGTCTACACTCTTTCATATCGTCATAGTACAAGTTTATTTGCCATAAGCGTTTTGGTTTCACCTGATTTTTATGGGGTAAAAATAAGTTTCTTGCCTCGTAAGCAGGAGGTACATTGACGATGCCCGAGAATAGAGCTGTGAGGAAAACATGTGGATGGAAGAATAAAGAAAAAGTATAACATGCGGAGATTCATGATTTTTACTCGATATTAAACATGAGCAGGCTAATAATTTTTTTTATAACGAGAAGGGCGAGGCATGTAACGTATATGGGGAAAATAATAATTTGATTGAAAATTTAGTAGGAAACAAGCCTGAGGGACAAACTGCCCTAGGCCTATGAGCAAACAGAGACCTAAATATGCAGCAGGAAAAAATGAAATGTAATGAAAGAGGAAGGAATATTTTACAGAGTCTTTATAACGCCAGTTCTAGGGTTGTTTATGAGAATGAATGCGTGCGCGCGTACTAGACTATATTTCAGATTTAACGATCACATTTTTCTTGTGTTACGTGAAGGTTTATACAAATAAATTAGACCTACGCCACAAATATTAATTTTACAGATCATTTTGTGTTGTTACAATAAATAATACGATTGGCTAGACAAGAGGCATAGAAAGTGTTGATGATGGCTCCCTTAGGAAAAATTGTTCCGAAAGAATAAGGAGATAGGAACACAGCTTTTAAGATCGATATTATGGATGGACATTTAGCTTTTTCTGTTGTGGATGAAATTGAATCATTTTGTAAAATTTTGTTTGTGTTTTTTTGGGGGGGGTTTTGATTGTGGAAGTCGTGGTTAGTATTTTAACATTAAATATTATTGGAAATCAAGAAGTTTTTAACAACGATATACACTCTCCATTGTGTGAGCGATACGTAATAGCCACGACGTTTTTGAACCTTTGTATGGTACTCTCAATAGGTAAAAGTAGTACAAAATGTTTATTGCTGGATTATTTTGATACAGGTATTCTCCTTCTTCGTCTTGCGCTTTACCAGGTGCTACGACTTCACTGTTTGAAAGTTTTGGCCTTCCCAAATACTTCCTCCCATTTGACCTGATCTGGGATGCATTTTTATTTATTTTCATAATTCCTAAATCTTTTCTTTTACCTTTTTCCCACTTAGTGTTTGGTCTTTGTGGCAATCTTACAGATATCAGTTTCAACTCATATAATATTTTGTCCAACCTGTCATTTGTCATTCGGCGTACATGGCCAAACCCTTCTCAAATTTTGGGCTTAATGTAATTAATTCTTTGACAAAGGTTTTCTCCATTCCGAATTGAAGATGGAAGGTAGATAGATTTAAAGGCATTAGAGAATATGCGTTTTGTCAAAGGACAGCTAACACGAAGTATTCTTTTACTAGCAGAAAATCTTGCAGGATTCTTCCCTGTGGAAATGCTTCCCACTTGTAACTACAAATCCGTCTTATCGTGCGTTTTTCTTGCAGTGAGTACGAGGGTAAAGGTGGTCGAAAGTGAAGCTAACTCTTTTTACATCCACGCTCTTTACATGCTTCAAAGGTATGATAGATGGGGTAACTGATTTACCTTTCCTAGGAGCATCTGTCGCTAGTAACTTGCTGATTCTGTGCTAGCTAGTTGAATGGAAGCTAAATTACATTTATCATTAAAAGCACACACAAGTTTAACAGTAACAAATTTAAGTCATTATAATTTACTAATTTAAAACATCAACATAGAGACTTCCATTACTGGAAGAAATGAAACAGTAGAAAGAAACGTGTTAAGTAAACCCACATCTTTCTCGAGATACGTCTATTGGCAGTGTCACTGATATATGACAAACTGAAATTTCTTTGGCATTGTTGTCCACTAATGAGTTTAGAGCCAGGTTTTAGTGTGTGTAAAGACGCATTCTCTTACCGCATCGCTCTTCGCTTTCAGCAACTTATGAACTGAAACTATGGCTCTGAGTGAAATGTTTCCTTGTGCTTTTATCTCAGTTATAAGTAGATAAACCACTCCATCATCTTCCTATCTGGACACATCATCACAGCTGGCTCCAGGAAATAACGTTACGGGAGGTGCCACCAGTGTTAAACGTCAACATGTCTACTTCAAACATTGGAGTGAAAGTTCAATTTTTTCCGGAAATAAGGCAACCGGAAAACGCTCAATTTACCGTTTATATATACTGGGACTGCTTCAGCCTTGAGGATGGGTCCGACAGATTGACCCGACACTTCAGTACGAACTAATATTGTACTCTGCGTAAAATCCCAAAACAGTGCAAATTTCATTCACATGTTCTTAATTACCTGTACGTTGAAAGAAGGGGACAATTAAACATTTCAGGAAGAATAAAGAATTTCAAAGTATCAAAATATTCTATTTTAACAACTGGCACGCTATTTAGAGGTAGATTTCTCAATATGGCACACGAAACGTCACAAATTTTGAAGCAGGTGTCTATTTGAGAAGGATCGTACTGTCATCATCTTAAAAGCAATCCAATTTTTCTATCTTCTTGGATTACCGAGAAAAGGGAACCAACACCCACCTCCGAAATTTCAGTACGTGTTGAAACATTCACACGGCGTCATGATCTAAAAGAAATAACTCCTCGTCAGCAACGGCTTGAGAACCTATAATATCGCGTAATTTTATGTCCTGTTGCTTATTATTCGAATATGTCTCACGTATTTAATTAAATATTTCTTTAAATAATGTATTTTTATCACATGCAAATAAACAAAAATTAAAACCTTTCAATGTCTACTCCGAATTAAAGCCGATTATTAAATTTTCAATTATCGCCATAGACTGTATACAGTACTAAAAGAATCTCACGCTTATTTGAGAAAAATCAGAATATAAATGGTTTCGCATATTTTCCACATAAACTAATTTTACCTAGTACGACTACACGGGGTTAAAAATTGGTTATCCGGAGGAAAATTTGCACTCGATATGACAATATATGGTAAAATTGTAGGCAAGAGATAAAGAACACTCTTAAGAAACAAAATAAAGAACATTCATGACCAAATTGTCTGTTTTCAATTAGCCTTTCTCTCATTCAGTGTTCGGAAATCAGATGCTGTTGAAACACAAATGTCTTTTTTTATATTTGTGGTTCCGTGCACCGCTGATCTATATTAATAATTGTCCAATAAAATGCAACACTAAGTGGTCTATTTATTATTCTGCATGTTCACTCTACATGTTTCGGTTGTCAACCCCACCCATCATCACGAGTACACAAAACTATAATTACAACCTCCGGTACTGGTCATAATTTTTGTGCAGCTACCTCCCTCCAGCGTGGCCAAGATGGTTTGGCCACGTTGGAGGGAGGTAGCTGCAGTACCGGAGGCTGTAGTTACAGTTTTGTGTACTCCTGATGATGGGTGTGGTTGACACCCGAAAAATGTAGAGTGAACTTGCAGAATAATAAATAGAATGTTTTGTTTTGCATCTCGTTGGACAATTATTAATATACAAATGTCTTATTCTACCAGTGTATGCTTAAGACATAAGTCCTTAAGAGGTTGTAAAATTAAATATTCTGCTTATGTGACATAATTTTTGTAAAAGGAGCATAAATATCTAAATTAGAGGAAAATGTTTTAAAAACAAGAGACAGGTTGCTTGAAAAAAATACGTTTAGTGTGCGTGGAAACACAAGAGCTACAAAACAGTAACGATCGGTTTTTGGTAGGTACAGCAGTAAGTCGAGGGCCGATACCAGAGGGGAAGAGCAGACAGAGACGATAACAAATGAGATCGACTTTTCATCTTGTTATGGCTGCGTAGAAAGATTAGCTGGGAACGAACTGAACAACAAATACCTTGAGCTAAGGTTCGCTACTTGCATCTTGAGGCAGACGGATCGTGTACTTTAATTCAAAATAGATTCAAGGCAGGTGTCTCCTAGTTATATATAATACCCACAGAATTTAAGGTGGGCTAGGAGTAATTTATGGTAATAATTGCAGGCAGAATGAGAAGATGAAAGTTGGTTAAACCCACCAAGTCGCTCTCAGCAGCAATGGTTAAGCTAGTTAGCTTTGCAAACTAAGAAGGAAAACCTCTCTTTAAAGTGCCAGCATCGTGGGCAAAGAAACTGCTTTGTCGTCTCTTGGCAGTTCAAGCCAATTAATGTGGCTTTTAACAAATTGAATTATAAGCCACTATCAAAACAAACAAACGAAGTTATTCTTCGTTCATTCAGAATTCAGAATGGAAAGATGAAACTAACTCCAAGAGATACAGCCATCTTCGGAAAGACGAAGTATCTCAGCAGGTTAGAGAGTGTCGCGCCTTTTAATCAGCACAGAAATCTTTTACCATGCCTACAAAATCTCGTCACCAATGTGCCTATTCTGAACCAGACGAGCTGATCCACAATCAGTACAGATAAAATGTACGTAATGTCTCATGTGGTTAGACGTTTGTCTCTCACTGCGGAGGACCGGGTTAGATATTACATTATTACATGAGGAATCTGTGGTGGATAAATTGCCACAGCGATAGGTTTTTCTCCTGATACTTTATTCCCATTCTCACTTTATCAGCCCCCCCCCCTCCCATGTGCCTAACAATTATATTCCAATCATTCAAAGACGTTGTTTGATCTTTAAAATTGACAGCGTCGCTAAATAAAACACATGATATCTCTTACAGCTTTACCTATTTAAGAATGAAACATAATATTTTATTTAACGACCCAGTTCGTACCGCGTAATAAACACCCTCCATCTCGAATTTTGAAGTTTTGCTGACCGTGCATCTCAGTATATTTATCTCAGTATTTATCCAACTTGATGCACAAAATTTGTTTCACAATAAATTTTATTTCATGCCTCTACATGTTTCGAGCACATGTGCTCATCATCAGGAGGTCAAAATTGCATTAAACAGCCTCTGGTATCATCACAACTATAGGTGGCCTTCTCGTGCACGAGACGGTTACCTCCTGATGATGAGCACATGTGCTCGAAACATGTAGAGGCATGAAATAAACTTATTGTGAAACAAAAATTTTGTGCATCAAGTTGGTTAATTACTGAGATAAATATTTTATTTGTGTTGCTGTTATCTAAATTGTAGAGTTTAAAACACTACAACTTACAATTTATCTTTTCTGTCACACACAAGAAAGAAACCAGACTGAGTGTAGCTTTAGGCTAATGGAGAGCAATGTTGAGCAAAATACTTGGACTTGAAACAGAGAAAGTGTCAGAAGGACGTAGAAAATAGCGTAATGAGGGTGTCCATTTTTTGTATCCGTCATCATGTAATATTATTATATTTGATCAAAGTAAATATTGGATGGGCTGTGTATGCGGCATGCATGAGAGGAAAGGGAAAGTGCCTAAAGAATTTCAGTGGGAAAACTTAAAGAAGGAAGCCACTGGTTATTTTAGGTCCAACAGATCAAGGTACGAACTGCAACTAATTGACTACAGTTTCAAACCCACGTTTCGATTGGTCACCCTTTTGTCCACTTCGTTCCCAAGATTCATTGAAATTCACACAGCATGACCGAAGTATTTATAAGAGCAGGAAAATACAAACCAAACTTCGGCGCCTACTGGCTTTATGTTACCTACATTTTAAATTTTTGTCAGTCACTACGGTGCTCACGGGCCGTAGTAGCCTAGTCGATATGGCAACTCCGCTACGATACGGACAGTTCGAGGAGCGAATCCCAGTAAAGGAAAATTTTCCCCTTCCGTCCAGATCTGGCCAGGAAATAACCCAACCTCCTACACAGTAGATATCGGGTTGATCCCGGGGTAAAACAGCCGGGGTGTGTCGTTGTCAGCTCACCATATTGAGGGCCAAGTTTAAAGAAAGAATACAGCTATATCTCTATTCCCTCTCTGTGTCTTCAGAGCACGTTACAGGGTGAACTATACCATTTACCTTTTCGTAAACTAGTTGTGCTTTCAGAAGAGAAATTCGAAATATCCGAATCAGACTGCGTTCTCAGGTACAATATTCCAAGCCTAACAAAGGGATAAAATTAGATGTTCACAGATTGATGGCGAGATATAAAGTTAGAAAATATTTCCTTCCGGAAGCATCTGAAGGATAAAGATACACAGTACCTGTTTTGGCTTCGGATTTTGTCAGGACGAAAAAAAAAACTCATTCAAGAGCAACAATATCCTCATCACGTAGGCATTTTTCGAAATAAGGAATTAGTCATTCATTGCAAGGTCATAAAGATAGATTATAGCCAGAAGTCTGAGAGGAGAAAAAAACGCTTCACAGACTTACTTATAGCTGCACAAAGGCCGGGATAACATCATTAGAGGGAGTCTGTACCGGTTGGAGGGTTTGGAATTCGAAACCTTCTATAGGCAAAGTTTCCTGATCCCTTACAGACAGGCCCCAAAGCCCATTCAGTTTAATGTACAATTTTTAATGTGGTGTTTTCCAGGCATAAAGTGGCCGGAGTGTAAGGTTGATCATTCACCTCCATCTAACGCTGAAGCTAAAGAAAGTGTAAAGGTATACATCTACACGCCAACCGTGCCTTCCCTACACCTTATACACTTTAATGTTTTACTTTAATTCTTACACACAAGAATAAACACACACACGTGACTTAAAGAAACAACTGTAATATAAACTGGATTTATGTCCCACAAGATATACTGAAGTGTTGTGAAAACAGCAGTGAAGCCTCGAATGTTTTATCTTAGACATCCAGTTGTGTTAATATAATTTTATAAGGTACTGCTTTATTACCATCTACATTGTAATGTGCAACTTCTAATATTATATAAAACTGAAAAACTTCCCTCCTAACACATCGATATTTAACTGCGCAAGCTGGAATAATCTTTAGTCAGTACAATGGTAAGTTATCTCGTGCAAATATCCCCTTCAGTAAGGTTCAACTGCATACAGAATTTCCCGCTGTTACACAGTCAGTGAGACAAAGAAGCACACCTTATCTGTTGCAGATATATGACTCAGCAAGAGACAGCTGCATGCCGCGTCTCTTGCTGTTACACTCTTCAGCAAGAAGATACTGCATACCGCATCTCCTGCAATTACATCTGACAATAACAGCCAGCCGCATGCTGCACTGCCTTTATCTCTTGTTAAGATATGGTCAACAGGCGCATTTCCTGTAACTATACCACTCAAGAAGAAAAGGGCGCATGCCACTTCTACGGAATTCCTGCGCTTGCATTGAAAGTTGTGTCTTAACAAGCCTCGTTTGCACATTTCACTGAACACCCGAGAGAACACAGACTTCACCCAACGACTCGTTGGTTCTTGCTATGCACTCTTATATAGGAACACGTAGAGAGCTCCATGTGAGCGGAGCAAGAATAAAATGTATAATTCAAAAGAAAGTCGCCGCTCTTGGAGCACTAGCTGTGATGTATTTGAAGTTAGTCTTTGTCTTCTCAAGAACCAGGAAGACGACTTCTTGGTATCAACCTCAACTCTGCATGTTTTACGTTTCTTACTACCTCACATTAAGTCAAGAAAATATAGTCAGTGTTTATTAGAATGTGTGTTATAATGGTACTTTATGTGGTTTAGTCTCTCCTGTTCGTGCCTTGATTCTTACCTAACGGGCTGTAGATAAAAGAATGCTTAGGAAAATGACGATTTAATAAATAAAAGTCGGTCTCCAAATACCACAAAGAAGAGACGTGCGCCAGGTTGTCTGTAAGATATGACGTAAAGAGCAACTTTTAATTTTAAATTGTATACAGAGACATTTTCGAAATACCAATAAGAAGAAACTAAACTCCAAGTTTCATGAACATCCATCAAAGCCAACTATGTGTGTTTAGGTACATAACAAAGATAATTTTCTAGCCAATACTCACATCCCAATATGCTATTAATGTTGTGTTTGCACGCAGAATGTTAGACTTCTGATGGTACTGTGAACAGAATGGTGATTAATCACCTTAAGACTGAAAATAAAGCAATTAATTGAGAGTAAAATAAAACTATATCTTGGTTTTCGTATTTGTGGATGTGACCTTGACTGGTGCTTATTTTTAGGTGAGACATCCCTATTATGTATTATTCATTACGTTTGAATAATACACAACGGGTATGTCTCACCTAAAATTATAGACACCTTTCAATTTGAAATATTTGTCTCGTCATTAAATTAGTGATATGGAATTTCGTTAATATTATATAACCCAGGAGGAGAAGAACCATACTATAAAAAAATGTTGAAACAAACAGACGTCCATACCAAAATGTTTAAAGGAATGTTTCATGCTTTTGACATCACATAACCATTGACATATGCTCCAGAATCGAAGCTAAAATGACTTTAGCCTTTCAGACTGAATCATCCTTCTATCCAGCACATTGACTGATCAGAAGGTCGGACTTGTGTCTATCGAGCTAACTTCCAACCATTCAACCAAACTCTCCAAAGGCCATTAAATCCCTATTTAATCGACCAACATCGTAACGGCCACCACGGCTTCCAAACATTTAACTTTCTCTGTTCCGGCTGACTGACCGTATGAGAAATCCCGTACTTTACCTACTCCTTTCTTTAAACAGAAAGTTATAATCCACAAGCCCAAGAAGCCCCTTTGTATTATGGACCAAAGATTTGATTGCTGTTTCAATCGTCAGTATGAAATCAAACATTTCTTCGACGTAATAAGTAATTCATTTCACATAACTGGAATCTGTTCAACTGAGAAAAAGATAAGACACGTAAGAATAATGTAATACTGAGGTACGTTCGAATTTTGCCATCGTCGAAGTATCTCAGTTAGAGATAACCGTATAGTCCGCTGCTCCAAACAGCTTTTGTTATTCTTCACTAGTGCATGCATATTAGAGAATGTTATTACTAATATCAGCTTCTATCATATTTCTTTACAAAGTTTATTATTTACACGTCTACGTTATTTGACGTTCAGTTGAACGTGCATCGTGATAAATTCATATAATAAAACCAACTAGGTGCACTAATTCCTCAAATTTACTTTTGGAATAAAATTCTACATATTTTGGACAGTTCCTCTGTCCATCACCAGGAGTTTTTTACTGTGCACACAGCAATGGTATATGTCATACACGTTTGCTGACAGCTTTCGAGCTGTCAGCAAACCTGTATGACATATACCATTGCTGTGTGTACAGTGAAGAACTCCTGGTGATGGACAGAAGAACTGTTAGAAACATGTAGAGTTTTATTCAAAAAATAAATTTGAGAAATTAGTGCATCTAGTTGGTTTTATTGTAAGAATGTCTAGGTTAATTTTCTTCATTTCGTATCACGCATAGCATCAAATTTTCATTCCGTCGAATTATATATATATTTTTTAATTTGTGAATTAAAATATCCATTCTATACACAACTGTTATGCATATTTATAAGCTATCTATGGTTTCGGAATGGCGTATTCGTTATAGCGAATTGCTACAAGCTGGACGATCCGGGGATCGGGTCCCGGTGGCGGTGGGATTTTCCGTATTCCTCCAGATCAGTTCTGCGACCCTTTCAGCCTACTGTACGGTGAGCCCCTTGTCGCTTTCCTGGCGGTAAAGCGGCTGGAACGTGGCGTTGGCTGCCCATCCGAATCTGGCTTCGAGGTTAACGAAAGAGTAGAGGTATATCTCCACTATAACTTTACTTCCCTTATGGGTCTTAATGATTTGTTCTAGGGCAAACTTTTTATTTGTAATCCATTTACACTCCTAGATGAAACCAATCAATACTACTTATTACGTTTTCACTTCTTATTTCCCTCGCACGAAGAAATAAGGCAGACCTATATCGACTGCTCCAGGTTAGTCCTGTTTACAAACATGGTAACGCTAGTAACTCAAGCAGGCACAAATATGTATTTATGTAAATTACGTGCTTTTTGACCGATTTTAACCGAACTTGGATTCTGTCGATAAATTTTAGTAACACTTGTGAAGTATAAATTTTCAAAAAAATCTCCCTAGCAGAAACAGATTTATTCTATGCGGATGAACAGATTGACAGACGTACTAACATCACAAGCTAACAGTCGGTTTTCACAGCTTTCTAAACCAATTAAATAACCTGAAATGCCAACTTGATGCAGCAAGATAATTTTATTTATGTATTCTTAGCTCGATATGTTTCGGGTACATATGCCCATCATCAGGAGCATTGGATGGTGAGTTGCAGTAAATGGTTTTCTGCACTGTAAAGAATGACATAATGTGAATTGTGTGTGTGTGTGTAGTGGCTGTACGTTGTGTTATATAAGTGTTCATTAGTGCGGTCTATGGAGTATTGTACAGGTCTGTTTGTGTGGGGACTAGAGGTTTGTGGTAACCTGGTTGTGGGAGGGGTGTGTGTAGCGGGGGCTCACACACCCCTCCCACAGCCAGGTGAGCACAAACATCCAGTCCCCACACAAACAGACCTGTACAATACTTTATAGACAGAACTGATAAACACTTATATAACACAGCGTACAGCCACTACAAACACAAAATTCATATTATGTCATTTTTTACAGTGCAGAAAACCATATGCAGCAACTCAACATCCAATGCTTCTGATGATGGGCGTATGTACCCGAAACATATCGAGCTAAGAATACATAAATAAAATTACCTTTTTGCATCAAGTTGGCGTTTCAAGTTATTTCATGAGTAAGATGCACGGTCAAACAACCCTCAAGTTTCTAAACCAACTTGAAAGTATGTTTAACTTAATATCGCATTACTTAAACTCTGCTTTGTCCATGTCAAACTCGTTCCATTATGTTCTACAGCATTTATATTTAAAGTCATATCCTAGTTTGTTAAGTAGACAGGCGCAAGTACTGTACTTTAATTCCCTTCGTCGAGTGAATTAAATCAACACTTGAATTGCCTAGGAGTTGAATTGTTCATATGATAAGAGACAAAATTTTAATATACCTTAGGTTTCACATTCCGGCCGCACTGTGGTCCTGGAGTTGACTCAGCCTCTAACAGAAATAAGTACCAGGAATATTTCCTGGGGGTAAAGATGACTGGTGGGTAGGATTGACAACTTTACCACCTACTTGAAATCTTGGAATCTCAAACTCCTGGAACCCTCAGGGCCTGTCCAGTTCTGTAATGGGGGTTCTTTAACTTTTATGTTACAATATTTTATTCCAAGCCTCATCCCTTCTCAAAGCAACTTTTCTCTCCTTCCTTAGGGGTATTAGGAAATTCAGCTTGTCCGGCCCAGCGACAGAAATCAGCAAGAAATGGTCTGTATGAGCATGGAATGGGGAGTTTCTTGAAGTGATCGATGGGGAACATGGAAATTGCTGCTTACACAGAATTCAATTGTAATCATGCACTTCAAGACTCAAGCAAATGGCATGAACCAACAAGTGTGTACTCTGGGTACAATCTCATTAATAATTGAAAGATGTTTCGGAATTTGGCAGTGAAAAAAATCTAGATGGCAGATTTCAGGGTCATTATAATGTATGGTTTCTTACGCGTTCATGAACGTTGTTGGAAAATCTGCTGTTAACATTTTCAGGGCACACGTATGATTTTGCACTTGTTACCCTGATGGTAGAGGCAGCAAGTTTCTCAACATCATTGACTAAAACATATGAAATTACCCCGTGCAATAAGCCACATGAATACAAGGTAAATTTATACCCAACACCAAAACAAAATATTCAAATTATTTTTAATTAGCTACTTATGTTACAGTATCACACTGAATATTCCCACTTGCTGTTATCTATAGGAGATCATCATCACAGAACCAAAACACAGTCATAACAAAATTAGCCACTTTTTTACACACTTTACTTGGTGCTAAAGAGTCGAATATTTAAAACGCAGACAATTTTTGATAAAATAGTTAAATAAGTGTATGGCATCTTGATATACTGAAAATTAATTTAAAAAACAATAAAATAATGAAAATATAAAAAGGAATTAATATTTAAAATTGGGAACCGCTGTGGAACAGTGGCTAAGGTGCTGTGCTACAATTCGGAAGGTCGCTGGTTCGATCACAGTTGGTGTCATTGGAATTTTTCATTGACATAAAGTCATTCTGATCGCACTACGGTCCTGGGGTCGACTCAGCCTCTAACGGAAATGAGTACCAGGAGTTTTTCGTGGGGGTGAAGGCGGCCGGTAAGTAAGGCTGACAACCTTACCACCATCCTTGCCGTTGTCACGTAATCTGGGAACCTTAACTTCCTGGAACCCTCTGGGCCACTCCAGGCCTCTAACGGGGCTGCTTTACCTTTTTTAAAATCTTTTTTAATATTCAAAATAAAATAATGTACAAAATATACATAAAAAACGTGGAAAGTAGAACGACAGTGCGATAGCAAGTACGGCACACATCAGTGTCGTATTGTAATGCGGATATCTAAGGAAAATGTTGAATATTTTCTGGGTTGAATATTGCGAATTGGTTATGGACAAGGTACAGTTTGAACAATATACAAGTTAGACTTACTTCACAATTTCAAGTTTCCGTATTTATCTAAATAATTAAACTAATCATATACCAACGAACAAAATAACTGACTGTTTAACTCCAAACCGCAGAGTCATTCTTGAAAACCTAATGGTTTCTCAGCTAATCAAGAACTTAACCGCATTTTGTGGAATACAGCAGTTTATTACCGTGCCCACAACAGCCAGGTACCTGTACCTATTCCGAAACGAATAAATTTAGTTCAAGCTAGTATTCTATTTCTATCCGATCCAGTTCATTATTACTGTGCCACCTACTTCTAGGTATTCCAAGCTGTCGCTTACCCTCAGCTATCCTCACCAAGACACTCTTCTCCCCGTTACGCGACACATGCCCCACCCACCTCATCTTCCTTCAATTGGTAGCCCTCATTTTACTTGGTACCTTTGGGTCTCAGTCTCTATTGCTGGGATCACCTGTTCGAATCCCACTGAGTTATTGGATATTCGTCTGTTGCGTGTGTTATATATGTAGCGGCCTGTGCAACTGGCTGATACCTCGTTCAGAGAAGTCCTGCCGGTTATGTGTGTGTGTCTAATTGTGTGCGATCTGGAAATCTCAGAACAAAGCGACCTAGGCTCGATATGGCCTGTAGCGTAGCGAGAAAAAGTACTTGATGATAATAACTAATGGCAAAGCCCCTAATTATGTAGTTTTCTCCATTACTCCACTCCAAAAACGTCGTAGGCCCAAATAAGTTTCTCGGCATCTTACTTCCCGAAAACCAGCTGTCTGTATTCTTTCCTTGATATAAGAAACCAAGAAACTCTACCTTATAAATTGAATATAACGCCATGATTCATACAGTTTTAAAGTCTACTCTTGCCACTTGGTCCGATATTTGCATCTAAGTGTCAGCGCTATGTCTTTATTTCTCTAGCCTCTATGACAAACGTCACATTTCCTTATATCACTTTCGATATCAAGATAAAATTCCCTATAGAATTCTCAGAATAGCTGCTCTCTACCTTCTCGAACTGACGGCGCCCTTAGAGAATCCTGGAATATATTTGAATTCACAAAGAACACCCTCCGAGTTGCGGTCGTGGCACTCAGGGCTCAATTTACAGTACGGTTTTATGGTCTCGATAGGGGAGTGAGGCGCTGAGGGATATCCATACATATTTATGTGTAATGAATATGTCGGAGTATGAGCTATTCCTTACAAATATTTGCCACGACTTTCTTACAAAAACGCCACATAAATTGTACTCTAATTGAGTTCCAATATTTCACAACAGCTTTCATGCAAATTTTCATATCTCACTCTCCTCGACGTTCGTTTATTTCGGAAAAAACCACAGAGACATATAACTACAAACATCAAACTACTTCAACAAGAGTGAATACTTTTATTTTTTAATGTTTATTGGGGCACGCGGTGGCTCAATATATAGATGCACTGCGCTACAATTCGGAAGGTCGCGGGTTCGAATCCCGAGAGTGCCATTGGAATTTTTCATCGACAGAATTCTTCCGGCCGCACTATGCCTTAGGATTGACTCAGCCTCTAACAGGAATGAGTACCAAGAACATGTTCTGGAGGTAAAGGCGGCAGGTGCGTAGGGTTGACAACCTTATGTCCTTCACGTGCTGATTGTCATGAAATCTGGGAGCCTAAATCTCCTGAAACCCTCTGGACCTGTCCAGACCTGTAATGGGACTGCTTTACCTTTTACATTTCATGTTTAGTATAGGATATAAAAACAACAGACCTCAGAATTTTAAGACAGTGAATGTAACTTTAGATTCTTCTGAGCTCGGATGATCTACAGTGTGATGAATTGTACCCTCAGGAATATTAGCAAAATCCTACCAACCTACAGAACTTCACATACAATAAAACTGTACACTTCGTATTGATAACTAACTGGTTAACTTAATAGCTAAGTAAAAAACAACTGATAATATAAAGTTCTAGATAAGTTGATAATTTTTCACCTGGTAAAGTAATTTACAGCCTCGTACGGAAATGATAAGTTTTACTACTACGTTCACCATAGCTACCCGATAGTCCCTAGTAGAAGTAGACGAATGAAAATCTCAATTGTGTTCATTTCTGAAGTTTTATTTCAATCGTAATTTTTTTCTTATTCACGATTGTTGATTTGTGTTACTCGCCAGCGCAATTGTACGTAAATAATATATTTGGTTTGCATTATTTCCCCACATTATGACACGTATTTAATATAGCAGGTCTGACGTATTCTCACACACAATATAATACCCATATACTGTAGTTGGGTTTTATTATTCTCCCCGTTATTTTACGTATACACTATTGTTAGTTTCTGGGACCGCGGTGGCACAGTGGTTAAGGTGCTGTGCTACAAATCGGAAGGTCGCTGGTTCGATCCCAGATGGTGTCATTGGAATTTTTCATTGACATAAAATCCCTCCGATCGCTCTATGGCCCTGGGGTCGACTCAACCTCTAACATAAATGAGTACCAGGAGTATTTCCGGGGGGTAAAGGCGGCCGGTGCTTAAGGTTGACAACCTTAAGCACCATCCTGGGCCACTGTCACGTAATCTGGGAACCTTAATTCCTGGAACCCCCTGGGCCACTCCAGGCCTGTAACGCGACTGATTTTCCTTTATTTACCTTTTACTATTGTTGGTTTATATTATTTTCCAGCATTATTTTACATATATGAAGTTGTTGTTTTGTATTATTCTCGTGTGTTGTTTCACATATACAATATTTTTGTTTTTTATTATTTTCCCACACTATTATGCGTATATACTATTGTTAGTTTATATTGTTCTTCTGTTTTAGTGTATATATGTACTATTTTACTATTGTTAGTTTAAGTTATTCTCCAGCGTTATTGTTAGTATGCATTTTGTTACTTTGTATTATTCTTTCACGTTAATATGTTTATATATATATATATATATACATATATATATATATATATATATTTGCAGGTTTTTATTATTCTCTGACATTATTACACTTATACACTAGTTTTGACTTGTGTTATTCTTCAACACTATTATATATTCGTCGTAGTTTTGGTTTGTATTTTTTTCCAGCTAGTCTGAATCATTCAGTTTTTCAGAACGCAATGTTTACACATATGTAACACCTCTCGTGCGCGCTTTGTGGCCAGCCCATCTCATTCTATACGTCCTCATCCCCCGATTATTATTTGGTGAGTATGTAATTTATGAAAATTGTCTTCAGCTTACGCGGTTTCTGAAGATCTATATTCTTTCCTCGCCCTTCCATACACCTACGATGCCAAGCGTCGTACTACCACATGTTACAATTTAGGCATTTTCTGTCCTTATCACGTAACAAAGTTCAAATTCGTAAAACAGTCAGTAAATGCAGGGTCTTAATTTAACATTTGTAGTTTATAGACAGAAAACCGAAGGCAAAACAATGAATTCGGGCTGCTGCTGCGAAGTGGAGGAAATTTGCCCTCTTCCTGGATATTACGCAGCCTATAGTTATAATTCCTCACCGACGTTTCGGGATGACCCATCAGGTCCCACCTTCAAATGTCAAGAAATCCAAGAAAAATTTGCTGACCCTTGAAGGTAGGGACCGATAGTTTGTCCCGAAATTTCAGTAACGAAATATAATTATACACTTATGATGTGTGATATCCTAGAAGAGAGCAAATTGCAACCTGCGTATTTTTGTGTTGGCGTTGTTAACCACATTTGTGTTCAAAATACTGCCATATGTCATATGTGATTTTTTATACTTCTTCATGGTCAAGGCCAACCTAATCCTCTCATTTATGCGGTGTAAAACAGAGGGAAACAATTGAGAATGGTGTGATGCGTGGCATAGTTCACAGAGCGTAAAGAAGCGGTCTTAGCTTTCACAATAGGGCGTAAATAACCCTGGGTGCTGATAAGTCCTTAGCCCAACCAGGAAGGAAACAATCTCGGAAGCATGCCAGGCGCGCGCGCGATTTCAACAACATCGAGATGCGAGCTGCCATCAAGAATTTTTTTCCTGCAAGGCAAGGCGCCGAAGGAAATTCACGCCAATCTGACAGAAACACTACATTGTTTCCTTCCTGGTCGGTCTAATGACTTATCAGCACCCTTGTATTACTGCATTAACTGCCATGAGAATATTACTAAGACCATCCCTGCACTCACTTAAAAAAAATAACATATTTTCAACAACATAATGTACAGATCAATTACGCCGATTTTTATCCAAATCGTACAACAGATTTGGGAATAATGAACAGAAATGGAAGCTGCTTAGCAGAGTATGGCTTTCATTGCTCCAATTTTAACGAAACCGTCAGTCAGTAAATTCTTATGGAAACATTTTGTATCGAATCATATCACATTTACAGTTACACACAGAAAAAAAGTCTCGTAAGGTGAACCTCGACTTTAATTTACCGATTTTCAGGAAAAACAAAACACGCATCAGCAAGATTACGTGAAGATTTTCTATGCAGAATATAACCCAAGTCGTTCGTGAAGCACAGAAATGGTGTCAGAAATTTGTTTATGCCTTTAAGAAAATCTTGTGTCGTTGAGCTGAGATTCACGAAAATTACATTGGCTCGAAAGCCCTATATAAATATGTTTGCAGCAAAGTTCATGTAATTTGGACAAATGATTAAGCTGATACTACGTCACAGAGAGAGGGAGGGAGAGAGAGACAGAGAGAGAGAGGGAGAGAGATGGAAAAACGGAGAAGAGGAAGTGGTCACTCACAAAAGGCGTCCTTTGTAAGTCGTAAAAAGGTGTGAGGAGTGAAGGAGAAAAGAATTTAAGTGACAATATCAATTGTGAAAATAATAACTAGGATAGGAAAGCGGGATAAGGAACGAGAAAGAAGAGAAGAAATAAACGCTCACTTTAAAATAAAATGAATGTAAAAGTGAATAGATAACTCCTGTACCCTTAACATACCTTGACAAATAAATAAAGAGAGACAAACTTGATGTCACTTGCTTTATTATTTCATTCTTTAATGCTCAACATGTTTCGGAAGTTAATACATCCATCCTCAGGAGCTTGCGACTTATTTGATGAGATATTTCATGGGTTGTATTGGTATTACTCTGGTTCGATGTGTGTTGGTGTTACGTTGTGGTTTGGCTGGGGTGGTGTTGTATCCGGATACCACACCACCCCAGCCAAACCACAACGTAACACCAACACACATCGAACCAGAGCAATACAACCAATGAATTAACTCATCAAATAAGTCTCAAGCTCCTGAGGATGGATGTATTAACATTCGAAACATGTTGAGCATTAAATAATGAAATAATAAAGCAAGTGACATCAAGTTGGTATCTCTTTATTCAACTATCGAAATAATGCACGTTCCAATAAACATAAGATACCTTGACAAATGAAACTTTAAATTCCAACTACAGAATTAGCCGTATATTCGGCACTGCAGAACGTACATTCAGTTTGAAGCTTACTAATATAGCTCACTTCACTTTAAATTTGAAGTATATTCATCATGTTTAAGAGTTACTGATTTGAAATTCCGTTTCAGTTATTCCGTGCTGTTGTTGCTGAAATTACCTTCAATCAAATTTGTGAAGCTACTTCTCCATGCGAAATCATTTTTCCTTTGTAGGAGGTTTAATTTATTGCCAAACAAAGGATGAAGCATTTCTCATTAACACGAAGTTCATAAAGGAAGGCAGCTTCTTTAATTTTTTTTATAACACAACGAGAGGAAATTTTATTTTTCTTCACATGTTCATTACATTTTTAATTCATTTACGCAACTAATATTCGAACTTCATAGAAATCAAAACGCACAATGGGTTTGGGCTTATCTCGCTTCGCAACATCCGCTTTCGTTTTCTCATTTTCTCCATTAAATTTCAATTTGTTCTCTTCTTTTTACTACTCCTGTTCCTCTTGCATGAATTTCCCTCTCCCTCTCTCTCTCTCTCTCTCTCTCTCTCTCTTTCTTTCCTGCCTTTGCCCCACCACTCTCTTGAACCTCGGAACCTTTCCGTGCCTATTGCCTATTACTTATATCACAGCGCACGTACCTTCTATGGTTAAAGTTATCTTTCATACACAGGAGGAGTGACAATTAATTAGGTACTCGGCTTCAATAAACTTACAGACAAGATAAAAGTACCCTTCTTAAGACAGGAAGGAGGAAAAGGCTCAATGCTACGGTATAAAATTCCTGGCTATAACGTTGTTACTTTGTGGGTCTGAAATATGACATTTAACAAACCGACGAACAAAAGTCTGGAAGATGCAAAAATGCTGCTTCTAAGGTCTGAAGCCTGACTTTATTGGTTTTATTTATTTTAAAATAACACGTGTGTTTTAAACTTCAAAATTACTAGAACTTTAAACATTTCAAATAATTTTATTCAACAGAGAGTTATGTCCTTAAGATCAGCGTTATTAACTGATACATCAGTGCGTTTGTGGTTATACGTTCATCTGTGACCTTACGTTATGTGACTGTCAGGTTACTCGTGAAGGAATTTAAACTCCAACCTTCAAAATTCGTTAAAAACAGAATTATACCTTACTTTTCGCAGTAAATTAAAGACAAGTCCATCCTATAACAGGATGTGGAAGAACAGATGGGGAGGAGAGTTATAGTTCTAAAATGTATTTAACTTGAATTAACAAATTACTGATTTACGAATTTAATCTGTATAAACTGAAAAGTCCAAAGTGGAAATTTTAAGATTCAAGGTAAGCTTCTTAAGTTTCATTTATGATGCGTTTACAATTTACATCAAATTTATTTATGAACAGAAACAAACAATTGTGTAAGTAGGTGACACCTATGCAAACTAACCATAGGCTTTTTATCGGTGTCTCTTCTAGGCCCTTTTCAGAGTATTATATACGGAACTGAATACTTCACATATTACATAAAAAAGCTGGGACGACGTAAAATAACGGACTATTTGGCGACTCTCACGCACACGCAGGCAGAGTTAAGGGGCAGAAATATTTTCTAGAAATGTCAGGGAAATATAATTGTAAATACTTCGGGACGAGATTCTGGTTTATTTGGGATGTAGTTCTTAACAACTTTAACCTTTTAAATGAGGAATAAAATCCAACTAGATGCCACTTATTACTTTATTATGCTTATGTTAGGGTCAATATGTTACTGGCACCATTATGCACATCATCAGGAGCTCACGACGATAGCGTTGGTTACCACATAGGCAGTTTGGTTCGCGAGTTGCTGCTGATGCACGGTCCAATACACATCTAACCTTTTAAAGACTAAACGTAATCTGCTTTATATAAAGAATCCGTCCGTGTCGAGCTGTTAACACTTTACACTACAGTTATAGAAATCAATAAGTTAATGATGTATAAAACTAAAGTCGCTGTATGTTCTGAGATCAGCACAAAACACTCAACGCCTGTGAGCAGCATGTAGAATACTTGAATATTAAACCTGGTGGTACGCAGAGAAACCGCTAGGCTTTAAAACGTTAATTTATTTTTCATGTATAATTCATGTCTCACTTTTATTTAATTCGAGTAAACTTTACACGAGGAGACCAATTTTCACATAAGCTTAAAATATGAGATAATAATTTTTAATATTTTTTAGATACCTAAAATTTGTGTGGTTTGGGTTAAGTATTTGATGTTAGCGTCGAGTGGTGACAAATTTTGGATATGATTCAAGAAAACAGCGGAGAAGTGATATGCTGAATAGCTCATATTCAAAGTTGAGCCTCGCAACCTGTTGATTTCACGTTGTCTACTTAGCAAGTATATCACATTTGTTTTGGGTAGACGCATTCACTTTCTTTTCTGAACTTTGAATCATAGACTTTATTTGCATTTCGTGTTTCTTAATATTCCATGTTCGTAATAACATATCCCACAACACAGAAGGGATCTACCTGCTTAAAATTAATCCTCTATGTTTAAAAAATTAATTTATAAGTGATTAAATCGGGTATTTTACTAAGAAATGTAGTAAAATACATCGTCGATGAGTAATTCTGAAATATAATAAGTAATATGTATGGTAGTACAACAGTTCTTCTTTAACCTCCTACGCTAGATGGAGGAGCGCGTATATCTCTACGCTCCCAAATGCATAACCGCCACAGAGAGAGTCCGTTTTGCATTACAATTTCCTATCACCGCGCAGCCCACTTTCCGAACCGAGGTTTCTTCAAATAAGATTTATGGTTCAAAACGTGGCACTGGGACATGGTTTTCTCCAAGTACTCCGGTTTCCCTTTGTCAGTATTTTTTCCACCAATACCCCGTACACATTTAATCATCTATCACATACGCTATGGTACAGTCCTTAGTAATGAAAACTAAATTGAAAAAAAACGTTTAACATTTTGTATTTTCCTTGCTTCAGTGTCGTTTTTTTTAAGTAACTGGTTTTATATCGTCGAATAACTCACAGATTGACAAATAATGAATTGGGTGATTAGTGAAAGGAAGTCTTCGAGTTATACATTCAAATTTAATCTCGGTATTTTCCCAGAAATAATAAGCAAAAATCCCAAAATATGTTAGGCACATTACGTATGACGTAATATTGGGGCGTTTAAGTACAAATATTGTTGTCGTCGACAATCGCTAAGTATTATATTTTCTGAGTGGATATTTGTAGCCTTAGTTATTCAGCGTGTAAGGCGCATGTGCCATATTTTCATGTGTGGTCTGTCCGGCTATACTATATTTTTTTCCACATTATCTCATAAAAGACAAGATTTGCGAAAAAATGTTACTGAACATAAAATGTGTGTTTTATTTTCTCTACATCATTTGTCTGAAAAATTCCTCATGCTAAGAAGAACTGAGCGAGATACGATCATAAATGTACATAGGTCTTCATATAAAGTGTTTGTTATTGTTGTCATATTTTAATACAACTTTCGTTTTCTCGCCAGATTTTCGAAAAATAATTAGGGTCAAATGTCATGAGAATCCATCCAGTGGTTGCCGAGCTGTTCCATGCAGACAGAAGGACGGACGGACAGACGAACATGGCAAAACTATACTTACTTTTCGGAATTTTGTGAAAAAGTCTAAAACACCCTTATCGATATTTTAACTCGGGACCGCCTGATTACCAAGGAGTGTGTCAACTCGAGGGCAATGTTCGTTTAATTAAAAGGGCTGGCATGAATCGGAATGCGAGCCAGTCGCTTTTGAAGTACAAACAGGCACTATTGTAAGCGTAACATTTGTCAGCATAGAGAACACATAGACGGAGAAGAGCATTGGTCACAGCAAGGGGCTTCAGAAAAGAAATGTTTAAAAATAGGAACTAACCGTATTTTGGAAACTCCCTTCGTATTGAGCAATTATTTCGCGGGTTTTATGCTTCCTGTAAAAAAAGACAATTTGTTACCAACTGTTAGATTTATTGGGAACATATTTCTTCTGTATTCCTGTGTAAAGGCCTTTGGCGAACAATCAAAGCCTTTATGTGTATGGATTCGTGCTACAAATAATTGTACCCATTACTGAAACACATAACTGTAAGTTCGTGAACCTACTTTACAATGATTATTATGTGAATTTCTACAGCCCCACATTTAGAACTAGTTCGACTGAATAACGCGTTGAAAGACAAGATAATATCAATACGAATATACGTAATATAAAATCGATTCTTCGATAACCGATATTTTCAATATGATATGGGGCTTTGCACTAAGGTGCATGTGACATATTTTTATATGTGTACATAAAAAATCATTTATTTGAAAGATAAATTTATCCTTACGATTTACGCACAAAATATAAAAATTTATCTGAGTAGGAATAAAGTTTTACGCAGTTTTCAATCTCGGAAATGGATACAGGTTGGTTTAATTCTCATGATATATCTTCCTTAATCTGTAGAATACCTCTCAGTTTCCAGCTAATATGTTATAGTTAGATGAAAATAACAGGTATGTATTTGATCGTGAAACTAAAATCCCAGAACATACCAACAATCCAAACATATTTATTCAGGCTACGGTCATTTAATTTTTAAGATGCTTCTTTATTAATTTACGGTATTTAAGAAGGCGTGTTAACATAAACAGAACTACTAATAATATTCCGATATTAAACCGGGAATTTCTTCCCAATTGTGTAATAAGTTTCTATAAATGTAACGTGGGAGATATCTACTTTATATTAAACACCATCTGAAAATATAAACTCTTCTAATTTCTGTCAAACAGCTTCTCAAATATGAAATTGTCTAACTTCTATCAAACACATTTGAAAGTGTGAGATGTTCTTACTTCTGTGAAAACCATTACTGAATAATAGGTCTTCTAATTTGTATCAAACACCTTCTGAAACATGAAGTCTTCTAATTTCTGTCAAACACCTTTTGAAAACACGAGGTCTTCTAATTTCTGTCAAACACCTTTTGAAAACACGAGGTCTTCTAATTTCTGTCAAACACCTTTTGAAAACATGAGGTCTTCTAATTTCTGTCAAACACCTTTTGAAAACATGAGGTCTTCTACTAATTTCTGTCAAACACCTTTTGAAAACATGAGGTATTCTACTAATTTCTGTCAAACACCTTTTGAAAACATGAGGTCTTC
>Ga0136643_10002188_pt1 | contig 25094 bp, 15 predicted proteins | sample TergutLab28metaG_FD_96883 | JGI IMG/M metagenome (GOLD analysis project Ga0136643, IMG submission 96883) | Labiotermes labralis P1 segment gut microbial communities from Petit-Saut dam, French Guiana - Lab288 P1 (version 3) (version 3) | ecosystem: Host-associated > Arthropoda: Insects >... | reverse complement strand
CTGCATTGCAGCTGGTGGAGGACACTTTGAACAATTACTGTAAAGCAGGTACTTATTTTAGTACAGTTATGTAGTAGGCTTATACCAGAATGCGCAGTCAGCCATGTTACATCACAGCTGGCATTCTCATGTATAGTGCTTGGAAGCCTAAGGACAACTATGACATGGGTGCAAGTGTTTTTGTAGTTCAATTTAATGGCTTTATGTCACTCACAAGTTAGTTTAATGTTAAGTACAGATATTAACATTACAGAAACCACTTATTCCTGCCAGTTTTAATATATATTTGGTAATCAATAAGTGAGTAACAGCTGTCAAAGTTTCAAACTTCTCTGGCCATTATCTCCGTAACCGTTCAACTTTGGACATAGGTGTTTTGGGTTTTATCGGTATACTTTAACATAAGGAACACCCTCCCGAAGTCTGGCACATTCCTCCTGGGACACCTGTATATATGGTGTGATTGACTGTAATGAATGGAAGACAGAGAAATGCCATGAATGCGCAAATATTGGGAAAGTAAAACGACTCAAATTATGATGGCAACTGTACCACACTTCACTTCCGTTTCGGGACTTAGAAAATTTCAGGACGATGGATTTTTGTTTGACTGATTGTACAGTAAGACCCAGAGTTTATGTTCCACATTTTGTGTTTTCCATTATTTTGTGTGCGTTTTTTATGGCCCCGCGCAAATGCTTATAAAACCCACTTCCCAGATTTTTCACTTTCTTGGATTTTACACCATGTGAATGGTCTGCACAAAAATGTAAAATTGGTGTTTTAATCTGTTTATTTGAGAGGGTGTAGAGGGTGGAACATGAACCACTGAAAGAAGAACACTCATGCGTTCATAGTGAGGAAATCACTTGGAAAGTAATGATTTAGCACCTGGGATGGACAGTGGAGAAAAATATTGAAATGAGTTTTGGTTAGCTAAGATTGTATAGCACCACTTGGGAGACCTAGGCATAGATGGGAGGATAATATTAAGATGGATCTTCAGGAAGTGGGATTTGGGGGATGGACTGGATCAAGCTGGCTCAGGATAGGGGCAGGTGGCTGCACTTGTGAGTATGGTAATATTCTTCGGGTTCCATAAAATTTGGGGAATTTCTTGACTAGCTGAGAACCAATTGGCTTCTTAAGAAGGACTCTGCTCCATGGAGTAAGTAAGTAAGGAAGATTATATAGCCTTGTTGCTAGAAGAATAAATGAGTATGTAACATTGGTGGAATGGCAGTGACAGGGGAAAACAGGTGTTTGTGCAGCAGACCTTTTCTAGTGCCACTGTGTCCACCACATATCCCACGCTGACTGGACTGGGTTTGAACCCAGACCTGCATGACAAGATGTCTGTGACTAACCATCTGAGTCATGGCACAATTATTACTACCTGATTTTGTCAATTTCCTGTATGGGGTTAATATGTTTCACTAAGTTATTCCATCAGTATGAACCATTCACAAGATTACACCCCAGCATTTCCTCTACTCAACATCGTCCCTGTCTGAAGTCTTTGCCCTTCTGTCATGACAGTGGCAGATGGTCACTTGCAGTTCTGTAGTTGTTGCTGCTCAGATGGCATACAGACTGTGTGATGGACTATTGGTGGTACTGCTGAATGTGAAACTGCACCCATCATTGCTTCTTGCTGCAAGGAAACGAAATTAAATTGGCAGAGCCGAGGTTTGCAGAGTAAGGAGGATATGAAAAGATATCCTGTTGCAAACATGCAGCAATTTTGGGATATAATTATGGCACTAACATGTCACATTGTCCTTAGGCAAGACCACGCCACATTGCACCAGCCGTAGTTGTTTGTCATGTCGCACATTACCATGCATTTGTTTAGTATAATAAGCACCTGAGGTAGAACTATTTGGTCCAGAACAAAGCCTTCTGAGTGCCTTGTGTCTTTCAAGGTACCTCCACAGTGACATCAGGGAACCATTCTGAGTTTTAATGCTTCCGTTCAGGATTATAAGAGTGCATCCATGACTCATGAATTGTCAAAATGCAGGAAAAGAGAATGCTTGTTTCTCTGTTCTCCCTGATTGGAAATGCGAAGCAGATAGCAGCACACATCTTACATGCTTATTGTCATTCAGCATGTGTGGAATGCACTTTGTGTAGGCCTTTCTCTACCTTAGGTGCTTAGTGAGAACACTAAATACACTTAATGTGTGTATTTCCATGCATTTGCAGTTGCTCCACTACAAGGAGAATTTCTTGCATCTTCACAGCCATCGTGAATAGCTTTCATCCTCCACTGACCAGTGTCATGCAGTGGGACAGGTGCACCCACCTCATCATTGAAGAGACCATGACTGTTGTTGCATTTTCTCAAGCAAAGTGTGAAACTGTGTCACAGTGTGAATGCCGATTTGTGAGAAACTGTCACTGTCAGTCTATTGTTGAGCCACAAAACAGCCTTTTCTTTCCTGTTCCAGAGTTCAGCGGTGTTGCCGCACAGTGCCTCATGCTATTCCCAATATCAGTTGCCAAGTGTTACAACCATACAGCAAACTTGGAAATAAGACAGTAGAAGCATAGAGCTTGAGTATGAACAACTTGTCTCTGGTTCAAGTCCATCTTATTGGTGTCATTAACATTATTTTTCTTTCTTAGGTGTTGATAACTGGACCTGCTGAAACTCCATATGCCAATGGATGCTTTGAATTTGATGTGTACTTCCCACCTGACTACCCAAATTCTCCGATGCTTATCAACTTGGAGACCACAGGTCATCACACTATCAGGTTCAATCCAAACCTCTACAATGATGGCAAAGTGTGCTTAAGTGTGCTCAACACATGGCATGGACGACCAGAAGAAAAATGGAACACTCAGACTTCAAGCTTCTTGCAGGTATGTCTTTTGTTTGTACCGGTAGCATTGATTAAAAATGTGGTTGTCTTAAACAGTGGATGAATGTATGTACAACAGGAGACAAGCTGTAGCATATGCAGTTTGTTACCCTACAGGAAACAAATTGTTGCATACATAGTTTTTACCTTACTGGAAACCTGTGAACTTTTCATTATGGTGTTTGTGCTAAAATAATCATGTTGTGGCACTCTTCAAATCAGTGTAAATGTGCAAATTGCCTTCAGTATTAAGCAGAAGTACATCCACAAGTTAGCTTCATTTTGTGTGCAGAAGGTCAAGATATCGCCTTTATGCAGTAAATAATTTCTTTCAGCAAGAAGTTTTCACTGTGTAATAATTCTTTAACTGTGTAATTTAGGTATTCAGGATGGGTGTAGGAATACATCTTGGCATCTGCTGCTTGAGGTCAAGAAATGTCAGTTCTGTGTCTAAGTAGCGTTTATTTAAAAATTGGAAACTAATATTTATGTGAAATGTGTAAGAGTATGTAAAGTGGTAGGAGTACAGCGTATGTTGTACGAAAGACATACAGTGTGAATAATATACCAGTATGGCACCAGGCCTGCAAGTCAGAAAATGACAAGGTGTTGGTGCAGAATTCAGATGTGTACATGTTGAAAGAGCAACATACATGTATGACACATGACACAAAAAAACTACATCAAGAAAATTAACAGGAAAAACAGAACCAGACCAGTTGCAATGGAAATCACATTTCTGCAACACCTGTAGCAAATTTTAAATATGTGGCAACCATCCTGGAAGATTTAGTATCAACCTCAAGTTGTACTTAGACTGTAAACTTTATAGTTATAGTACATTATTTGCTGAAATTTGAGTACTTACATTGCACATACATTCCTGCCCCTTACTGTCACTGAACTTTTTGTGAGTACCACTGACCTAACCAGATGGGTGTAGGCCAGTAAGATTGTAACAGGCTTTCACCACAACAATTCAGTTATCCTTTTATTCTAGGTCCTGGTCTCCATACAGTCACTAATCTTAGTTCCAGAGCCATACTTTAATGAACCAGGCTATGAGCGATCTAGGGGAACTCCTTCTGGTAACCAAAGTTCACGAGAATACAATTCCAATATTTGTCAGGCCACAGTTAAGTGGGCTATGCTGGAGCAAGTTCGCAACCCATGCCCATGTTTCAGAGAGGTATGTATGCTAGTGTGGTTGACAAGGTATCTAGTGAAGACTGGAGGTCTGATGTTATTGACAGAGTGAGTGGTTGTGCTCTCATGCATAAGATTTTGACCCTTCAGTGATGGCGTGGTTTAAATTCCAACTACTGCCCAGATTGGAGGAGTGTTAAATTTAAGGTATCCTAAAGTGCACTGACTCAGTAGATTGTATTGAGAATGGCATCACTGAATGGTTACATTGCAATGAAAGGGGTCCTTATATGGACAGTGCGTTATTTATTGGGATGTCTTTTTCATATCTTTTAGTACCCCAACACTGCGTTAAACCTTGAGTAAATTTAGTCTCTTTAGACCATATAATGAGTCGATTTGCCTTTTATGCATATTTAATTGTCTTGTACATAGAGGAAAGTTTACTCATTTGTGATGGTTTGACATTTTAAAACTTTCAGTTATTATGACTGTAGACAGTAAAGGTACATGCCATGAATGCACATATGGGGAGTGGAGGTATAACTCCATTCTTTCCTAAATTTTGTACTAGATGGAGGTGAATGGTCATCCTCATGCTCTGGTTACTCTTCCCCTGTAGTAAGAGCTTCTGGTGCTCATTGAATTGGAGGATGGGTGGGCCCCAGAACCAGTCTAGACATTTGGAGAACACGAAACCTCACATCTTCTAGCCCATGTTGTAGTTACTCTATTGATTGAGCTGTCCCAGGTCGTTGCTGCAGCTGTGGATTGGATACATGTATTGATTGTTGATGGACTGGTGTGAATTAGGTAATGTAGTAATTGTGTCATGCAGGTCATTCACACACATTTCTGGATGAAGCGTCAAGAAATTGTAGCTCAGATAGAGGGCTGGATCTTGGACATGGAAACACAGTCTGGAGACAGGCGCACTGGAAGAGCCATATCTCTGAATGCAATGGCTCTCAAGGTACATGCTTATACTCTCACTACGTCCGTTTAGATCAAGGTGCTTTGTATGAGGGACATTCAGTAAGCTAGGTTCTTTGAGTCATAAAGATTCATTAAGATGTCATTACAGCACTGAATGTAGGAAACCTGACATACTGAATGCCCCATGTCTTATTTATGTCCTAATTTGACTGGAATCAGTTCATATTTGTGTCTGTCTGTCCTGTCCAAACAATAGCTCACACACAGCAGCATTATAATGTACTGTTTAAACAATGATAGCTCACACACAGCAATATTTTAATGTACTGTTCAAACAATGATAGCTCACAAACAGCAATATTATAATGTACCATTTAGTCAGTGATAGCCCACAGACAGCAGGATTGTAATGACAAAGATACACTTTATGTGCAAAAGCAGAGTGCTTAGTGTACATTTTTGTGTTTGACTATTTTCTATTTAAAATATGTTTTTGTAGAGTGTCATATTTAATCATCTGTGGCATTGCTGCCACTTGTGGCTGTTAGTTTCAGAAAGGGACACAGAATGTAGTCTTATATTTTTTCAGCGACACTTTCGGCAGTTGAGAGAAGAGCTCGGTAAACTGAAGACTCCCGAAGGTCTTGAGGACCTGGCAGATCCAGCATTTCAGTTCACTTCTCCACCGGCATCAACTGTTCAAAGTTCTGTGGATTCAAATGAGACATCCTCAGTTGTTGGTGGGTCCAGTGAAGGATTTGCACCTTTTGGTGCCACAGGTGGAGTGTCGAACAGTCAGAAGTATCCCGTAGAAGAGAATGCTCATCATGACATTGACACAGACATTGAGATGGAGAAAATGGTATCTAAAGTATGTGAATGAAGATGAAGTTAACCAGCCTTAGCACTTCATATGCCTTTGGAGCTGATTGTGATGACACTTTGTAGACACAGTCAACCTGATGGCACCCATTCCTTGACACTTCACACATGTAAGGAGCTTTCATTCTTCTGGTGCAGATGTTTACATTTTGAGGGAAAGCAAGACCCAATTATTGATTAAGGGATCTCACGTGTCCCACATTGACACATGCCATTGTAACTGTGGCAGACATTGAGATTAACTTGTAGCATCAAAGTACTTTTTTGTGGTCTCCACATTTCTGTAGGGACTCAAAGAGAATTTATGTTGTATTACACAATGTCAATGTTATCAAGAATGCAACAGTAAAAAATTCTTATTCCTTATACATTTCTGAATCTAATTATTTATTATGTGTAACTGAATTTCTTCCCCCAAAGACATTAGCAGGCGACATTGAGTATGAAGTGCTGAAACGTGTGACACCTGATTTATTGTTATCCTAAAGAAGCAGGAATAAACTTCTAGCACTTATGTGGATGTTAATTTTGTACAAGAAGTGACAGGAATTGTCAGTGAGACAACCAGGACAATTAATTCAGTGGTATCAATTTGTTGGATGTTTTGTACTGTGATTCTTTTACTACAACTCAGTTTTTTGTGCTCTGACAGAAGATTAGTTACTCCTTTGATTATGTCAACTGTCTGCTGTAAAATGTGAATTAACAGATATGTGTCAATACTTCTCACAAGCAATATTCTGATTTGATATGCTAGTATTATGTGTTTGAGCCAAATGGGTCACTCGTGAAAGGAAAATAAGCCTAAAGTACTGACTCAAGGAAATATGTGTTACTTTACACAATACAAACTGTTTGTATCTATATTCATCTTTATAACTGGGAGTTCAACTTTTATACAGTATTTTTTTATCAGTTGTATTTACCCAGAAATTGGATGACCTCCTTCACTATGTTCAGTTTTCAGGAAAACACAGAACATGTTTAATTTTGCGCACATTTATAAGGTAATCATCACCACCCCCCACCCTGCCCTGCCTTTCATGACATTGATTTAGGCAAAAATTCTTGTTTGTTTTGTGGGTAGATATGCTGTAGTCTTAAGGTTAGTTTCTAACTAGAAAATGCATGGCTTACATGTACTGCATTTTGAGCGAAGACTCGAATGTAGTTTGTAATAATGTTTATAGTAATTTCTGTGGCTTTAACTTCAAAGACTACTTACGCCTTGCATATGACTACAGACCAAACAGTTCCATCTCATAAGTCTCAGAAAATCATGAATATTGGTCAGTGATTGCACAGCCTACTGAAGACATACCATAATTTGTATAATATATGCTTTGTCTCTTACCAAAGAGATGACAGCCAATGTACTTCACATGTGATATACGGGTCACCACTAACAGAAAGTGATACTTTCACCAGTGTGAGGTTTTGGAATGTTTTTGTTCTGTTAGGAAAGACGCTTGGTTTGTTAGTGGCATCTGTGTGTTTACACCTTGACCCAGTGGTTGAAACTGTGAATAATGTGTAAAATGTGTCTGTTAGAGGAATGTAGTGTGTTTGGGTGAGTGTTGTGTAGAGTGACAGAGGAAGAATGCACCTGTTACAGAGAGGGGTGCATGAATATCCTTAAGTACATACAAACTATTTGTGAGAGATAATATTGCTTAAAAGAATAAACAGAAATATTTTACTTGTTCACATATTTGTGGCTAGAGTCAAGGGAATTTAGTGAGTATTTATTTCCACAGTTAGGAAGTTTTTCATCTTGAAAATTCTTATGATATTTGTAAACATACTGAAGGGGTATACACTGTACAGTTTTATAAATATACATGGTTTTTAAGATGGAGCTATAGTAACATTCTACTGTGGATTTAAGAATGTGTACACGAGAAAGAAAAGAAAAGAAATCGTATGTTTTCCCAAAATTTACCCATTTCACATTTAGTCACCCAAATCCCTTTGAATTCCCATCCTTGTTGTATTTGAAAGAGGATGGTTAGATGGTTCATGCATTAAGGCATTATTATGCCTTAAGAGAGGCTTGTGTTATTTGACAGTAATATGCTACTGGTAATTTTGGAATCAACTGATGGTAAAGTTTCGTGCCTCTCATTACATGTCATAAAATATGCTGCTGAACATATCTTTTGTGTCTTGGATGACTGTGGTGTTAGGAGAATATTATGCATTACATTGAGCTGTTACTTTCTTTATACATGTTATTTTTACAAATCCTTTTCTGTTGACATGTTACTGGACCCATGACATTTGGAACAGAAAGATTTTATTTAAATTTTTATGGGTGTAAGCTGAACTGCTGTACATAAGACAGCTGCTTCCCCCATATTTACAAACAGGGAGGTGGTGAGCTCATCCTTCACTAACATCTTATGCCATGGGCATTGTGTTGTATGTATGCGTGCAGACACTTTTTATATCCTGACTGTGGAGGCAAGCAGGTTTTAGAATTGTTGGTAATTATTTACCAATCTAGATGGCTCCATACAAACACCATAATCTAAAACTTCATGATGTACTGTACAGTATTAGAAATTGGTGTCACTCAACTTGTTAAGACTGTGTTCAGTAAGTGACACACCTCACAACATGCCAGCGAGAGTATTCACCTTGAGTGATGCTCTTTAGTACAGGCCAGCCCAGTCTCTACAGAGCCTTGAGGTTGTCTTGAGACATTCATATGCTGAGCCAGGCAAAAAATGATTTTAAATTAATATAATATATAATGAATGTAAAGAACAAGTGATAATTCCACATACTTCTGTCTCAGATACAGTTTTGCTCAACAAAATAAATCAGCTTATTAAGTTCTGCAGTGGAAACATATATTAAAATTTAACGTGCAACTTGATAGTACATTTTGTCAGTATGTATCTTTCAGGGGTGTGATATTTACAGTGCTGTAGATTTAAATACAACAGAGGAATGTCCTCAAATGGAGGAAGTGCAACCCCAATCAGCTTGGAACTGCTAAATATAGCACTAGGTGTATACTGTGTTACATGGTACTGCTGCATGTGTTGGAGAGGTTGGCATAGACCTAACATGGTGTGAGGGCTCAACTGCACATGGTGGAGAAGTTTGGCCTTATCACGTCATTATATCCACCCTGTTTGTTACTGCTGTTTTTACAGTTCAAACGTGATGGCTGGGTAAATGTGTACTTTTTCAGCATGTAAGCATACATCATTTTCAGGTATTGAGGGGTGAGCAGCAAATAAACAGATGGTTTGAGGACTGTCTCAGGCCTCATCAGTGAACTGACTATCTCAGAAGTCCGTCAGCATCGTTTGGGAGAACGGTGGTTTACCCTCCGCTCAACCACCTATCACGGCTGCTAGCCCGAGAATATATTTTATTTATTTTTTATTTTCATCTTAGATCACTTCAAACTGATGATAATATTGAATTCAGTGTGGTCTGCAAGTACCTACTCTACGATTGCAACCAACGATATGTACGTCAAAAGAAATGACAAGATGCAGAACACACTGATCCATGTACAGAATGGACTGATCAAGTGACCGTTGTTCAATGTTGTCTATAGTTATCCTTCCAATACACGATGAATGCTCTGACAGTCTTTTATTTATCACACGACATAACTGCTGCCAGAGTTTGGTGATACTACAACATTCTGAGTCAATTTGATGGCTGGTTCTAGTGGCAAAGAATCTGCAACTGGTTTCATGATTAACCCTCACCCTGCTAATGTGGAGAATATGGTGAGCTAATAATGCCAGCAGATGGGATTCAATTCGGTGTATCTGATGTAATCATACAACCCAGCTCAATCACAAATTTAGCCAACATCTTACATGTCAATAACGTATTTTTTACATGAAAGGCATACTTAAAAAAACTACTTCTTGGGTTCAGTTTTTAGTGTGTCTTGAATGGATGTAACTTTAGTTGCCAGTTGGAATTAATAGTAATGTTAGGACGCTTGTGACAGAGATTAACGGCTGTGAGGACCCGTTGCGCTGACCACGTGACACCCCTCTATCCGCAAAAGTTGGCACTAACTTCGTCAACCGGCGGTGGCCGCTCTGTCAGTATAGTTCGCGTGCGGACTAAGGCCACGGAGTTTAGTTTTTAGTTTAGTTAGGACGCTTGTGACAAAGTGGCCTAATGCACATCAGGTTTCATTACAAAGTGTTAGAAAATCAACACAAAAACTATTGCTGTCTTGAAATTTGAAGATGGATCAAGCCATTCATTAACAGCTGATGCCATTTGCAGGATTTTAAGCTTTTAACACTGTCATTGAGATCTTTAGTCTTGTGGGCAGTATGTACAGTGTAGGACAGTTTGTTACTGACATTTTGGTGCAGCATGTTGGTTCCATCTTTGATATCAGTAACAGCAGAGGACTACTTGTACAAAAGACATTTTGAAGTGTAGGCTAGCAGCATGCCAAGCCCAGTAACCAAAGAACAGTTACGAAGGAGACCTTTGATGCATGAGTGTTGTGCGCCATGGATTGGTTTGTTACCAATGTTTTGGGCTGCCAACAGGATCTATAGATGCACCAGCTTCTGCCTACACTGAAAGTCCTAAAACATCAGTAACAAACCAGTGTACACTGCACAGCATTCCAGGAGAATGAAGGCATGAACAACACCAGTGATAAATCCTGCAGCGGCTGTAAATGTCTAGAATAACACTTACTACAGATATTGTGTAATTATAACTCATTGCTAGGCAGATGTAGTCTTGTCTAGTTCTTGTTGCATTTAACAGGTGCAGCTCTGTGTATTGAGTTGGGAGTATTGTGTCAGATGTAGCTCTTTTTTATATCCAGTTGCAGTGACTTGCCAGCTAGTCTTGTATAGTTCCAGTTGCATTATTTTGACAGATGTAGCCCTCTATAGTTCTCGTTGCAATATTTTTTTGGTCTAGGTTCAGGAAATTTCTTGACCTGCAGAGTAGTCCTGTGTGCATTCACTTGTTTAGCTAGTCTGGTGTTATAATAGTGCTATGAATTAATGTATAGACAATTCAGCTATGTGGTAAACAAGCCCTGAGCATTTTATATCATTATAAATATATTATGCTAAAATTAATGGGTGCAAGACTACACTGGTAAAGAAAAGTTAGTGGAACATCTAACAAATCAAGACTGCAAGGATCCCTTTCTTTGGTGATACAACTCTGCATCAGTGGATAGTTGGATTCTGACATTTTAAAGGAATGCACTGTCACCTTCAGAGTGGAATGTCCCAGAGAAATTCAAAATGCCTATAAACATTACAGCATGGTGCTGAATTTATTTAGTGGGACAGACACGCATGCTCACAGCAAATTCTGTGAAGGTTCTTTGGCTGGCAGTTGGGATGATGCAGCTGTGTTTTCATTGGACATAAAAGCTTCACCCTGTCAGCATTGGCTTTAAAATGAAGCCATGCATGCATTTGAGGATGGATGATGACAGCTGATTCTATGCCTCTATTGTGCAGATACAGACATATTGATTCGGTACATTTGCAACATGTACCTGTTCAAATACGAGTATCTACAACACAGCATGCTGAAGTAAATTTATGATGGCGCAAAAATTATGGGTTGTACTGTAAAGTTACCCCTGTCCATACCATGAATGCATATGGCGCCACTAATTAAAGTCGGCGCTAGATGGAGGTAAGTGTTGGCCACTTTACTCCCGGGAATGAAACCCCGTACTCACGGAATACGAGGCGGAGTGGGTCCCTGGGCCTATCTGGGCGTTTTGGAAAAATTATCTTTGCCTGCAGGGATTAAAACCCACGAACGTGCAATCCGTATCGTATTCGCTATACCGACTAAACTATTCAAGCTCTTGTCAGTGGTTAGGTAACTGTAAAATAAGCACGCCAAAAAAATTCGACACTTAGATATTATGATCTCTGATACACACCATGCGGTAAAATTATTGGCCAGGAGTGTGCCGAAGTATTTACTAACAACAGCTTTTGTGAGGTGTTGCAACTTAGCACATAATTCTTAGATTATAATACGAAACTATCTGAATTGCAGAGGTTTTATATGTTGCAGACGTTGGTGCAGTGAATGTGTTGAACTAGATGATGTGTCGTGTAGAACTGTCAGGATGACGTCGGAACCACAGATTTATAACCACAGATCATCATTATTATAACAGTCCTGAACGTGGCCTACTGCAAACATCCCTGTTGTCGTGGACCCCATCTCGGCAACTTTTTCGCATTTGCGTATCGTCAATGGATGGCAGCACTTACGGGCGTCGTGTTAGCGACTTATCGTAGTAATCTGTGCTGTAATGCCAGCACAAAGGTGATCTTATCCCTGCAACAAGTCGTGTAATAGCTTACGAAAATGGCGTCTGGCGAGGAATGTGATGTTTCGTTACAAGAATCTGGTAAATATAAAGAGCATTATGAATTTTTTATTTTAGGTCTTATATGTCTGAGTTTGCTAGTTTATTGTACTGTTTTTAAAGTAATCCTCTGTAATTTTACGTGTATGACCTCGTTGCGTTTGTGGAATTGAGCTGTCGTCATTTTTTGTGGCGTCTTTGCAAATTGAGGGCAAAAACCTACTTGAAACGCATTCGCATGTGTGATAAGATTTGATGTGGTTATTGTTCACGTTTAACTAATTTATTTACGCGTAGCATTAAGTAATGTGTCTGTTTTGGGTGATGACCATGCGTTTGTTATGATAAAAAACCTAAGTAGAACCTTTGTCGCCGCCCCCACCCCCCTCCCGGAGAAAAATACGTGATGAGCGGTGACTGTTCGTAAATAATCTGATCAATCTAGGTCGGTAGGCGGAAATTTTGTAGTCCGTATTCGTGTACGTAACTGGGTTTAGAGCTGCATACTTTGTTTGGTGTTTAATGCAAATTATGGATATTACTATTTATAGTCTTTATTTTTGTACATTACTCCAGATTCATAATTCAGGAATGTAGAGTCATCTTACAGTATGAAGGTGTATGAGAGGTGCAGTTGATAAAGCATTGAAAATACACAGAGAAAGGAATGTTAGGCATGAAGATTTTTTGATATTCTGCCAGTGGTAGAGAGAATGTTTAATGAAGATGGTAAAGAGTTTGTGATACAGTTAAATAGTTCAGTATCTTTCTTCATTTAGTACAGCACCCATCTTCTTGTGCTAAATTTGGTAGTCTAACCATTCATGGACATGAGATTGGGTACCTGGAATGTTAGGAACCCATATAGGTCAGTTTCATTTACAGTAGTAGCCATGGAATTAGCAAGATGTAAATTACATTTAGTTCTACGTGCAAGTGAGAAAGACCAACAAGATGCACACTTTTTCTCATTAATTTATTCCAATTAAATTATCCTCTACATGTTTTGAACAATTAATTGTTCATCATGAGGAGGTTATTTCTGTACACGCAGCATACAGTATTTTACCATGCATCTGTGGGGTTTCTAGCCAATAACACAATGTGATTGGAAATGGATTTAGTTGGTGTACATGAGGTTAGGTTGGACAAAGGGGGCACAGTAAGAGCAAGGAATTATAATTTTTTCTGTGCAAAAGGAAATGAAAATCATCAATTTGGAGCAGGATTTTTTTTGTACATGACAGTTTAGTGTCAGCAGTTAAGAGAGTAGAGTTTGTTAGTGATAGGATGTCATATACAGTTCTGAGAGGTCGCTGTTGTAATATTGTTTTGCATGTGCATACACCAAGTGGCAAGAAAAGTTCTGATCCAAAAGATAGTTTTTATGAGGAATTAGAGCAGGTTTTCAGTAATTTTCTTTAGTACCACGTGGAAATTCTACTAGGAGATTTCAATGCAAAAGTGGGGGAAAGAATGTTTTCCAACTTCCAGTTGGGAATGAGAGTCTACATCAGGATGGTAATGATAATGATGTTAGAATAGTAAATTTTGCCACATCAAAAAATCTGGTTCTTAAATTAAATCCCTCCGAGCAACGCTACCTTCCGGAATTTTTTTTACTGGGGTTTTTAAATTTTAATGCTTACTCTTATAAAAAAAAAGCATATCTCATAGACTTTGCCTTAAAATTTAATGAAATAAAATTTTGCACTGTGCTTATAATGAATTGGTTAATCCGGGAAAAAATGTTTACCTATTTTTATAATAAATTTAGGCCTGTGATTTGCATGTGTTGTATAAAATATGGTGTAGATCATTACTCACATGATTCTGGCTGCTGCATAAGGTCCGTGGCACCTTGGATTGCTGTTTTATCACGACACACAGTATTCACAAAGAGGGTGATATATTACAAATTTAATTCTGTGCGATGTTCCATGAAACAGGGCACCACACACAGGCTCATGTCACATCTGGGGCGCACTGTGCCCTTTCTTTGGCCGCGAGAAGAACACAAATGGCAGAGCAGTTGGGTTGATTTCGCAGGCTGTTGTTTGTTATGGCTACTACTGATGAGGCTGGCTGCTGTTTTTGTTCCTCCTCCTCTTCTTCCTCTTCTTCATCCTCTTCTTATTCTTCCTCTTCCTCTTATTCTTCTTCCTCCTCTTACTCTTTTTCTTCCTCTTCCTCTTCTTCTTCCTCCTCCTCCTCCTCAAAATAGTCTTCTAACATTGCTCGCTTTCGCAACTGATTTTGAGGCCGTGTCAGCAACCACAGTTTCACTGATGGCTTCCTCCTCAAGTTTTATTAACTTTTTCTGGCCGTTGCTGGAGACCCACAAATGTCTGCCTTGTTTAGACTACTGTGTATGACGTGGCAGCTTCAGAAATGTAATACCTGTGAGATATGAAGGTCTTCTACAGTGACACCGAAACAGATCTAAAGCTACAATGTGACTGCTGTATAAAAATTCCAGCTATTCAAGAGTGCCCAAGACATTGTTACTAGATTGATGGCTGTATGTTGCATGTTGCTACCCCACAACCCCTACAGATTACCCCAGCACTACAAGAGGCATGTCTGTGGACCCTTCTGTAACTGTGAAATTGAGTTTTGTGGATATCTCTGATTTTTGAGCATTAGTTTGTCGGAGTTATATGGGTACATTACACCACTAACAACCTTTCTGGTCAACAACTAGAGTTTCCTTTGTAGGCCATTGTTGATATTTCAACCCACAGTGAACTCCAGAGCAAGCAATAGTCAAAGCAAGCAGTGTCAGAACCATGTTAGTCAGCTGGGGAAAATGTCTGTGTATAGAGTCGTGTTTGTGGAGGGTTTTAGGAGGTGGAGGGGGTACATTCTGGCTCCTGAATGAAAGCCTGACCTTCAAGGGTCCTGAAGCATAGCAAGCCACAGCAGTTAACCGAATAGGAGCGAACAAAATTCCTCCAAACTTTGACACTTTGTTTGTGACGTATTTAGAAGTCGTCCGGCTATTTAAAGGGCTCACCGCATGGCGTCTTTAGAAGTCATTCAATGTTAAAAGGTAAAGAGTACAATGTTCCCGCACCATAACATTCATAAGTACACCTGGACCTCTCCTGATGGGAAGACTCACAACCAGATTGATCACATATTGACAGGAGATGGCATTTGAGTATACTCGATGTATGATCTATTAGGGGAGTTGACTGAGATAGTTACCACTATCTGATGGTTGAAAAAGTTAGAGATTGGCAGTAAGTACACAAGCAACACAGAAATTTGGTGTGGAAGGATTAATCTCAGGAAGCTAAATGAGCTGGAGATCATGAAATGGTATCAGATTGAGTTCTCAAACAGGTTTACAGCTTGGGAGAACTTAAGTGATAGTGAGGACATAAATAGGGCTTGGGAAAACATTAAAGAGAATATCAAAACCTTGGCTAAAGAGAGTTAAGGTCTGTAGGTATTGAAGGAGCTTAAACCATGGTTTGATGAAGAATGTTCACAATTTATAGATCAAAGGAAGCAGGCTAAAATGCACTGGTTACGGGATCCACACTACAGCAATGTAGATAATCTAAACAATGTAAGATGTGAACAAAAAGAAGGAATATATGAAAGCTAAAATTGATGAACTTGAAACTAACAGTAAGATAAAAAAAATATCAGAGACTTGTATAAGGGCATGAGTGATTTTAAGCAGGGTTACCAGCCTAGAACTAATACAGTAAAGGATGGGAAGGGTGATTTGGTTACAGACTCCCACAGTTTTTTGGCTGGGTGGAGGAACCATTTCTCTCAGCTGTTCAATGCACATGGGGTTAGTGATGTTAGGCAGACAGAAATACATGAAGCAGAACCACTAATGCCTGATCTGAGTGCCTTTGAGGTTGAGATTGCTATAGAAAAGCTAAAAGGATGCAAATTACCAGGTTTCTATTAAATCCCCGCAGAATTGATTAAGGCAGGGGGTAGAACAATTTGCTCTAAGATCCATTAACATATTACTTCTGTTTGGAATAAGGAGGTATTGCGTGTGGAGTGGATGGAGTCGATCATTGTACCTATCTATAAGAAGGGTGATAAGTAATTATAGAGGCATATCACTTTTGCCAACTACATACAAAATTTTATCTAACATCCTTCTGTGAAGGTTAATTTCATATGCAGTGGAAATTATTGGGGATCGTCAGTGTGGATTGCGATGCGGAGCTTAATGATCTGTACTCCTCACCCATTACTGTTTGGGTGATTAAATTGAGCAGAATGAGGTGGGCGGGGCATGTAGCACATATGGAGGAGAGTAGAGGTGTGTATGGGGTTTTGGTGTGGAAACCTGAGGGAAGGAGACCACTTGGAAGTCCAAGGCATAGATGGGAGGATAATATTAAGATGGAGCCTTCAGGAAGTGGGATGTGAGGTAATGAACTGAATCAGTGTGGCTCAGGATAGGGATAGGTGTCAGGCACATGTGAATGTATTAATGTACCTTTTGGTTCCATAAAAAATGGGGAATTTTCTTGACTAGATGATCGGGGGAGTATGGGGGCTGTGGAACCACAGCCAAAAATTCAATCACAGAGATCGCCATGTGACAAGGAGCATTGTCGTGATAGAACATCCAATTGTTAGCAATGCTTGGTCGCACACGAACAACTCTTTTTCTTAGTCTTTCAAGAATCTCACAGTAATAAAACTGATTAACAGTTTGTCCTTGAGGCACAAATTCTGTATGGGCAATCTCTTGACTGTCAAAAAAAGCAGATGAGCATGGATTTGATTTTTAACTTGCTCATTCTTGCTTTTTTTTGGAGGGGGGGGGACATGGTGATGCAGATGTTTGCCATTCCTTACTTTGTCTTTTTGTTTCTGCATCGTACTAAAGATCCATGTTTCGTCACCTGTAATCACGTTCTTCAAGAAATTTCTGTCACTTTGGATCCATTCCAGAAGATGAAGACACATGTCCTTCTGTTTGATTGTCAGGTTTTTGAGAAAAATCTTCGCACACAATTTTCTCATGGCTAATTCTTGTGTTAAAATCTGATGGACTGTGGTGTGGTTCAAATTTAACGCACTAGCGATCATTCGCACTGAGTTGACGGTCTGACCGCACAAGGGCTTGCACTTTCTCCACGTTGTTATCCGTTTTTGAAGTTGGTCTTCCAGAGTGGGGTTCATTTTTAATGGATTCACGGCCCTCTGTAAACGCCTTATACCACTTGAACACTTGTGATCTTGACAAAGCATGCTCCCCATAGGCCTCTTTCAGTTTACTGAAACTTTCAATGCCGGTTTCCCCAAGTTTGACACAAAACTTGATTGTACATCATTGCTCGAAATGCGCTTTTCCATTTCTGTGACACACACCAAGAAACTGCTTCACAAAAAACTGCACTAAAATTAGTGTGGTGATGCTAGCGAGTTGAAGCTCATACTAGAAGTCAATGAGACATTTACATCCCCTTCACATGGAGGGCGAGTCTGCAGTGTTGCCAGATCATGCGATACACAGGCAGTCTCATTACTTTATTTACAGACCATGTATATTACAATCAGATCATTTCTGTTCTTTGTGTAATGTGTTTTGCTTTCAAGTAGACCAGACTGATAGAGGTTCTCTCTTTTTTGTACATTTGAATTAACTAACAAAGACTTGTGCATTTTCCTGGAAGGTGTATGAAGATGGTTTTTCTTGTGGTGATGCTGCAAATATTATAAATATTGAAGAAATGAGCATACACTGATTTTGTAGTCATAGCTGCATATTTTGACAGTATAATGACCAACTGCTTTAGTTATGACTGTGAAGAAAGCTCAAATGTCCTGTTGATGATCATTGTTCAGTTTTTTCATACTGTCTGTTTATCAGAAATCTAGCTTGAATGCTAACCATCATATCAAAATTTTTAAATTTCCAACACCATATGTTGAATAAGTCTACAGGAAGTGCAGATTGGATCAGATCCTCATTCACAAATTGAAAACAGAAAGCTGATAAACAAGCCAGAAATTTCGTAGAAGACCCTTGGCAACAGAGAGGCACATTGTTTTTTTTCCATGAGGTTGGGGTTAGAGGTGTCTTCCAAACCACAGGTAAACTGTAGTAGTTGGTGCATCTCCTTGTCTAAACAGTCAGTAATAACCACTAGACACTATCACTTCCACATTGGCGGAGTTTAACTTTAATTAAATTTCTGGTAACAAAATATTTCCTGTATGCCCAGACTGACTGTTACGTGGCCCTCTTCACAGATGAAATTCTGGGTCCCAAGTACTTTGACATTATTCATTTTATTAAACCTGCCCTCGGTATTGTCATGGTTTATGTAAAAAGAATAGTTTTAGTTCTTGCGGCCACATGGACAATATTGGCTTATTTTAGGTGTGTGTGTTACCTAAATGAGTTGCATGTCATATAAGAAATCATTACCAGGTTGAGATTTCTGGTAGTTCAATTCAGAGAGCTTTCACTTTGTTTGTTGTTAGGTGTTCGCCGCACCAGATCAACTCGCGCTGTTGCCACTAGGAGGAGGAGTGGTCGAAAGAAGACAGCAACTTCGCCAAGAGCAACCAGGTCAAAGAGAAGTACACGTGTGTCACACACTGTTGATTCAGATGGGGAGAGCGATGAAGTTCAGGTGGTGAGTGCTGTGCTGCTATAGGTTCACTTTTTTTGAGCCATATTGTTGATATCTTCTCACTTGGTATCCATGTATTATAGTTCATTGTATTGTAGTTAATGTTAGATACCTAGAAGTGGAGGTCTTAGTGCAGGCATTTAGAGGCAGCAGGTACGTCTGCAGCAGTGTCTTCTGTCATTCTAAAAACACAGGGTGCACTTGTACTTATTTACATCAGTTTTACTCAGTAATTCCTCTTGGACACTGTCCTTCTATACACTATGCTACTTCATGTCCTTGACTCTGTATAACTATATGGTAACCTGTCTTGGTACCATGGTGTAGCATGGCATTCTGTGGAGAACAGTGTTTCAGTTTGGTTAATATCAGATAACACAGAAAGGTCTGTGCCAATATGCTCTCCTCCAGTACTCCTGCACATGAGGTATAGTAGGCACTGTGCAGTGCAGTCTGACTCTGCTCAGTGCATCTAATGGATTTTTCTGCTTCTCGTCAGTCCTTCTAAGCAGATGCCTGCATTCGTACTTAAAATATGCCATAATCGCTTCCATGCCACAGTTCATCCCTTACTGTCATTGTGGCATTTAACATTAATATATATAATGGACATGTTGCATTCACATGAATCAAGATGTAAATCTAGTAGCTTGAAGGTGTAAATGTTCCTTTTTTTCTCCATCGAAGTTGTCTGCCTATGAAGTTCCATTAGCTTTACCTGCCAGGGGCACTTATTTCCACTGAAAGAGTCTGTGATCATGATTTTTTTTGTAGGAACTAAGCCAAGTTGTGTCAGATGCAGAGGCATCACAGGATCATGCTGATGAACAGGGTTCACCAGAAGCACCTAGAGATGATTATGAGGATGATGATGAACAGGTGCCAGCCTCACTGGATACAAGTACAGAGGAGAACAGTGCTGTGGAGAATGGAGTGGGAGACAGAGATCACAACAGCTATGTTGAGCAAGATGCAGTGAATGAAGACAGTGATGTGGAAGAGACGTTTACTGCTCAAATTGCTGACACTGTTGAAGAAACTGAAAATGGCAGTAACATTGGAATAGCAGTAGAGGAGCAGCAAGAAACTCCTGCTGCTGATGACAATGGTGATGATGAAGACAGAGCAAGTGTCAATGGCAGTACTGAACCGCCAGAGGACAGTAATGAAGGTATATGAATTGCAGTATGATACACAGTGAAAATTAGATTTTATGATTCAGAAGGGACCATTTAAAACAAGTGTACACTTAAGGCAATGAATATGTGTGTACAGACACTTTCAAACATGTGTAATTTCAGACTTGCGCGTTTTTTAAAGAGGAATGCACACGAAATTTTTTCATATGGGAATGAAAGTGCAATAAGATAAAGGTTGTGAAATAATACTACTGGGTGATGACACGTGGTGGGGTAGTCAGATTCCATTGTACTGGAATTTGGATTTTGCTGGGTGCCCTTGTTTGTGGATGCGTAGTTTACTGGATGAATACTCATTTCTGACTTACACAAAGTTCAAATTGTGCTGGACCCCACACAATATAACTGTTTTGTGAGTCAGGAAGTGTATGTGGCTATGTAGCTGGGAAAGCTGAGTTGGTGTAGTCACAAGGTTACAGGCTGGTTGATCCTGGGTTTAATTCGTGGCATGGGCAGTTGACTGGCCATGGGGCCCACCCAGCTTCCCATTCAGTGGATGTTGGGTGCACTTGAAGATTATTCACCTCTATCCTTCATTCAGGCTGAAGGCATGCGGTCTTGTCAGACTGATGCTTCCTGCCTGAGATAACCAAAATGTGAAGGGAGGGGTGCAGTGTTGGTTTGTGGGCAGTGATGACCCAGCAGGTTAATGTACTAGTTAACGTGTGTTTTCACAGTACAGTAAGTACTTTTACTGAGCACTGCAGAGCAGGCAGCATCATATGATACTGTGCAGTGACAAATTCATTGATAAAAACACACCCTGTAAGTGAATGCAATAAACTGATTGTCACTACCCTGTATACACATATTTGTAGTACTATCATTATATGTGGTCCTTTTCAGTGCCACAGAGGAAAGTGGAAGAGGCGGAAGAAGGGCCAGTTCTAGAAGAGGAACCTAGTAGCCAAAGTATAGATGAGAAGGAAGCAAAGGAAGTACCAGAATTGGAGGATTCTCCTCCCCCAAGTATTAATGTTGTTACACCTTCTATTCGATCAGGACTTAGAATCAAGTCTGATGTCTCAAGCGTTTGCAGCTTGGAAGAGAGTCAGGGTTTGTCTCAAGAAGCTCCTGAAGAATTGGAAGCTAATCAGTACACAGGCACTGAAGAGACATATATAAGTCATGACCTGTGTGGTGATAGTGTGAATGAGATGGAATCTGAAGTTATAAGGAATGATGGAGAAGAAGACAAACAGATGGAAGTTGAAACAGATGTGTTACCTGTCGTTCAGGAAGCCCTTCCACGGGAGGAATTTGATGTAGTAGAGGAAATGTCTGTGGTTGATGAAGTGACAGGTGATGGAGAGCAGGAAGATAAGGGTGTAACTGCTGGAGTGCATGAAGTTGCACAGCAGCCTGGAGATGGGGTGAGTAGTGATTTATGGTTTATGTTTGTATATGTAGTCTGGAAAGTGCATGCTTTTTGTCGCTTAGGTTTGCTGGTGACATTATATCCACTTTCAACACGCTACAAAAATCCACATAATTTGTGCAGTACCTTTCTTATTATAAAACATTTTGTGTTGGGCTTAGGAAACACTTTGTTTCTATAATACATAATGCAGTTTTTTAGCAGTCTCCTTTTTAATCATAAAACATTTATTTCTGTCTGAAGATAGACTATATGAGGCGCTACACAAAATTTCCGAGAATTTGAATATATGGCACAAACCATTAGCGCTATGAACTTGTGCTGCTGCGTGCCTCTTGCTGTATCCTTCGACTGTTAGTCAGCCAACTTGTGTCTTTATAAGTGCATGTGTTTCTGAGTTTTGGCTGTTTTCTTTACACCATTCTCATGTATGTCTGCTAATATCGAAATGGCGGATGTTAAGAAGCAAAGAATTTGCATTGAATTTTGCTTCAGACTCAACAAAACTGCAGCTGAAACCCACCTAATGCTAAAGGAGGCCTTTGGTGAGCAAGCTTTAAGCCAAGCAAGAACATTTGAGTGGTTTAAGCATTTCAGAGATGGCCAGGAATCTGTGGAAGATCGTAAACATTTTGGTCGACCGTCCACATGCACAACTCTGGAAGTGATTGCAGAAGTGTGTGAAGTTATCCAAGAAGACTGAAGACAGACCATCCACAATGTTAGTAATCGCGTTGGACTGGCATACGGGTCGTGTCAGCGCATTCTAGTGGATGAACTGAACATGGGACGAATTGCAGCAGAGTTTGTTCCTCGTCTCTTGAACAATGACCAGTGAGACCATTGGGTCCAGGTGTGCACTGAGCTGCAAAAAGCAGTTTGACATGATCCTAACATCCTGTCCAGGGCCATAACTCTTGATGAATCATGGCTGTGCAATTATGACCCAGAAACAAAGCAGCAGTCTTTGCAATGGAAAACGCCATCCTCTCCGTGACCGAAAAAAGCGTGCCAAGTTCGCAGCATCATCAAGTCAATGCTGATCATTTTTTTTGACATTCGAGGAATTGTGCATAAGGAGTTTGTCCCACCTGGTCGGACTGTCAATGGGAATTTTTACTGCTAAGTTTTGAGACAACTGAGGGAAAATGTGAGGCGCAAACGGCCTGAGATGTGGAAGAACTGAGACTGGTTGTTGGACCATGACAATGCGCCTGCACCCACCTCGCTCGTTGTGAGGGAATTCCTAACAAAAAATAACATGACCACTGTTCCTGACCCTGCCTAATCAACTGACCTGTCCCCCTGCAATTTCTACCTGTTCCCTAAAATGAAACTACAGTTGAAAGGGCGGCGTTTCGTATCCATTGGAGAGATCCAAGCAGAATCGCAACAGGTACTAAACACGCTAATACCGGCAGATTTCAATAAGTGCTTCCAAAAATGGCAAAATCGCTGGGATCGTTCTATGCAAGCCCAAGGTGACTACTTTGAAGGACACGGAAATTAGGACTTAAAGTAAGTTTTCATGTTATTACAAGCAAATTCTCGGAAATTTTGGGAAACTTCTTGAAGCACGTATTCATCCATTTGCATCGGTAAGAAGTCACTCGCGGATGCAGTTTCTAATCAGACAGTGAAGTGCAGCAGGTTTTGTAGGGTTGGTTTTTACTGGCAGACAGGAATTTGCAAATAAAAAAAAATTGGCTCGTGACTGGACCATACTGTTTCCTCTTATGGACTTCTCCTTATTCCCGGTTTAAGTTCACGTCTGCATGTTATGGTGTACATTTTTACTAAAATTATCATGATAGAATGCACTTCATAGAGAAGACACTTTTTATGCTTGTGAGTCAAATGAAAACTATAAAGAACTACCATATGATTTATTGCAGAAATGTTTGATACTGTTTTGTCAATTCTCAGTATATTGCTGGATCTACAGTATGTATTGCATGCTTGTAATATGCAATGATGACTGTTGCTGACAGCTGCAGACAACAAAGTCTGTTTTTTTTGGCCCCCCCTCTTTTAAAGGTTTGTCTTGGTTCATCTTCATGTTTGTGTCATAAATTTTGTGTGAATGTTTATTTCCATCAATTCCGCTACTCTATTTGAATTATTTTTCATTTTTCTTTGTTTGTGCTTCTGTTGCTGCAAAATGTTTTAAAATATCACCTTTCCACCAAATCATAAAGTAGGCCTGTAGCTTTTTTCCTACAAGGATTTTGAGAAGAATGTGTGATTATCTCTAACTTATTCTTTATCAGATTGTAAAGAAATAAGAAGATGCAATTTGACAGATATCTGCTGTTCATTATTTTTTTTTGTTATTGCATTCCATTTTTTTCAGTGTCATATGGATGGTGACCCACTTTGCTTGATTGATGATAACTTCTTTGACCTTGACAGCATGTATATGTTCCCTATTCCCCAGCTGACCTTGTGCAGAAACAAAGAGGCCTTTCAAACACTTGTCTCTGTCCTTGTCATTTGATTGGCATTCCATTTATAAGAGCCTATACTCCAGTACTTGCAAAGTTCTGACCAGATATAAAACAGGTGAAAATTATAGCATTGACGTGTATGCGTAAGGAACAAATGTGCTTAAGCGCAATGTATGTTTGACTGGAATACATCAGTTACTGGTCATTAATGTCTAACATTCTGGCTTCCTCCTGCTGCACTGCTACTGCCAAGATTAAGGGTGGTTTTGTGAGTTGTAAGGGTACCTGTTTTATCAACATGGTGTAAAGTGACTGGAGCCTGAAACTGGTGACATATTTTTGTAAAGATGGCATTAAGCTGTACTACACATGTTTGATGTTCCATGAGAATGGTATCATGTTATTCCCTCTCTGTGGTCTCATGGTGGCTACAGTACAGCATGTTATTCTTCTCATGTGTAGGAAGGTGGTTTTCAGACTGAACCTGATACTGAAATGGTATCAGAGGATGAACTTCCAACTGAAAGTTCAAAAGAACCACTAGAAACAGAAGCCGTATCAGATGAAGAACTTCCGGATCCCACAGCAGCTGTAGATTTGCCAGAGACTGAGGCAGTTTCAGAAGATGAACTGCCACCAGAGAAGATGGACAAGAAGAAGAAAAAGGCTGTAGCAAAGCAACCCAATGTATCAGGTAAATATGAAAGGAAACTTGCAGGGACAGAACTGTGATCTGCTGACATCTTGCATGAATCTAGCTAACATATTGTTACTGCTGGCCCTCATAATTTGATCAATTTAGACATGTTGCTGCTACGTTTGAGTACGAGCCATGTTTTTTTAAAATTAGTATGGTTGTAAAGTTCCTGAATTTAATTTTATTAGAAATAATCCTTTATATTTAGAGTGTAACAGTGGTGGAGGTCCCATTGCAATAGTTCTCATGATCAGCTGTAAATTTAGCCAGGCGATGGTCTCACTGTAGGAATATATATGGAACTCGTCTTTCATAATAACCTTCAATGCTGCCATCACATTTTTTGGAATATATTTGGTGGCCTGATATGTTATTCCCTTTTTGAGGTGGACGTTAATTTTGGAAAAAGCTGAAAGTTATTTGGAGTGGAATTTGGTGAATATTTGGGGGGGGGGGGGGCGATTTTTAGGTGAAAACATTGAATTTTTGGCTGTAACCTATTTAACGAAGAAAAACCACCAGTTTGATGATGAAATATAGGAG
>Ga0136643_10002186_pt1 | contig 25095 bp, 9 predicted proteins | sample TergutLab28metaG_FD_96883 | JGI IMG/M metagenome (GOLD analysis project Ga0136643, IMG submission 96883) | Labiotermes labralis P1 segment gut microbial communities from Petit-Saut dam, French Guiana - Lab288 P1 (version 3) (version 3) | ecosystem: Host-associated > Arthropoda: Insects >... | reverse complement strand
TGCAAAGTCACTCTACATGTTTCGGGTGTCACCGCACCCATCATCAGGAGTACTAAAAACTGTAACCGCAGCCTCCGGTACAGGTCATTATATCGGTAAAACTGCTTCCCTCCAACGTGGCCAGATCGTGACTCAGTCCCGATCTGACAACGATGGAGGGATGTACCTGTACCGGAGGCTGCGGTTACAGTTTTTAGTACTCCTGATAATGTGTGCGGTGACACCCGAAACATGTAGAGTGACTTTGCAGTAAATAAATATCTGCATACTGTTTTATCTAGTTGGATTTCATTAATATTGAATTATGATGCACGGAACCATGAGCTCAAAACCCAGTAGTATGTATCCAACTAAATAAAACGAGATAATAGAAACAATTGTTTTTAATGAGAAAAAAGTACCTGACACAAAATATGTTCCCTGAATACCTATTTTTGTATTATTCACAATGATTTTCCTTTCTTTTATTCAAAGAATGTTTATTGTTACATTCGAGACAGTTGAATAGAATTTGAAATGATTATTTACTCATTGACGTTGTGGAGTGCGTAGGACCAAAAAACTTGCACAAAATGTCTACAGCAGCGAGACGGGTTTTAGCACTCCACTGCAGGAAAGTATGGCAAATGAGCAGTTTTCTTCACTATTGTCACTGTCGTCTTCTAAGTTTTCCAATATTCGACTATCTTTCATCATGCATTCATTAGCGCCCAATTGTCTTACAGCTTCTCTTTACAAGTCTCACTGATAATGTTTACAGTACAAACATGGGTACCGCAAAGATATAGGTAAGTACCTTCGGAAAAGAAGGAACAGAAAAGACCCTGTGGCGTCATATAAGGAATAAAAGATAAATTTATGAGTACAATGGTCAGAGATCTTCGATTTTTGTCCCTTGAAGAGGTATCAATATGATGTCCCGAAACACCAGTAAGGAATTGCCACTATAGGCTGCGTAATATCTGAAAGGGCTCAGATCAAATCTATTTCATGTTGGAAGCCTGAAAGCGGCCAAAATTCGCTTGTCTCTTTTCCACTATGCAATTAAAGTTCTACGAGACGATACTGTACCAAACAGGTAACACCAATTATGAATTCACTCAATATCAGTTCTTACTTACACTTGATCCAAATATTTAACGCAACCATTCGATCTCAGACACCCTCAAATAATATTTGCAAATCCACAGTTCTTAGCGCAGTGGACTTCTGATAGTGACATCGTTTAGGTCGCTCGAGACCAATGTTGTGGCGCAACATGCTCTCCTCATTTTCAGGGTTGATGCTAAGAATGGGGGTAACATTTTCTTCCGAAATGTTGGTGTTTATCTAAACGACAACACGTTATCAGACCTGTAATGCTAGAATGTGTATCCAGAACAATTTATTTCTTTAGGGTGTCAGACAAACACATTTATTATAAAAACAAAGCGAATATAAACACTTCATGTGATTTATTGTTAAGATTTGTACGTGTAGGAAACATGCGTGAGGGACTACTTAATGCTGAGTACTGATGGACGTATAGGGTTCCCGCAGATGTGACATTGAGGATTGAAGGGAATGACGCCGTGCAGTCTGGTAAAATTTTCCCCACTTTTAGGACGCGTATGATTACGTATACAAGAAACAAGCAAACACAGTAACTTCAATGTTATTTTTTTGTAGAGGAAAATTTAATATATTTTGTATAAATCTTTAAGCATAAGCAGCAATCGCGTTTTGCGAATTTTGCATACTAAGTTCCATATTCTGACCTCAGAAGCCTTCAGCGCTAAGAACCTTACTTCTTTCATATCTTACGTTACACTGTGCTACTTATTAAATCACAACACAATTGGCCTAATATTTATTCAGCTTAGAATCCAAGCCATGATTATTTCAGCCTTCAAAGAAGGAATATTCTTCAGTGAAGAAGATATATAACTCAGCACACAGAATGCTTTATGTACCCGTCCTCTGCTATGCTTATATTTGGAGACCAGCCTCATTCGTTGTTGGAGATAGGATTTACACAACGCATCGCCTTTTGTATATAATCTTACCATATGTCGCGGTGCACACCATACATATGAATGACGAAGTGAGCGTCAGAAGCTGCAGGAAATAAATTCTTCTTGTTACTTGAATTTCTCTAGCAACACGGAACAGCCTAAGCCGAATGTATAGTGCCATATCCTAACCCCTCACACCCTACCTTCTATGAATATAAAATCTCCCTTTGAAAGAATGATTAACATTTTTCTATCTAACCGAATATTATAGCTTAATAAAATAACACGCTGCAGTTAACCTAAACTTTCATAATAATTTATTGCAAAGGAGACGCTGTAAATTGTCAGCGATAGTGACAAGATTTACAAATTAAAGTTTGTATCTTGAACACAGGATGCCAAGGACTTACTTATCTGGAAGACTTTCATGACACACTTGCCCGAATTACTACTCAATAGCAAAACAGACTGAAAATAACTTCATGGAACTTTCTTTATTTCGTGGAATTGGAATACGTTCTTCATATCTCTGTACTGTAACAATAAGTAATGTACGTCAAGAAGATATTTTGTAAGAATGGCTACCTTTCATTTATTTCCCTTTCGACAGTGGAGCTTTCGATTACTCAAAACTTTTGGAAGAGCGCCTATGTCGTCCCAAAGAAGAGGTTAACAAATTTCGTTATCACTATGCACTCCGGAACACTTTTAGAAAAAATTTACCTTAGGTTTGGATGTAAAAATGATCACAAAGATGATGTTTATGTAATTTTACACTGCTGATCTGTGTCCTGAAAAATGAACATTGCTGGTTCGAAATTCAGCGTACAGTACAAAGATTTCAACAGAATTTAAATTCCGCCGCTCTTTCTCGGTTTAGTTTCCAACATCGCCTCTCCCGCCACTCTGTCAGCAGCTGCTTACTGTTGCTGTGTTTTAACAGCGGCGCGGCTAGACATCATTTAAGACTGACCAAAATATCCAAACAATTAAGGCCTGAATCGAAAACTCAGATTTATTTCTCGGAGGTATGACTGAGATGCACCCAGGCAAGCAAGACAGACAGTTGGGCCAGTAATAGGATACACGTACACAAATGCAAAAACACGTACCAATTTCAGTTATAGATATAACAGTAGAAGGACAAGGAAAGCTATACGCTTACTACTAAACACACATGCAAACTACTTCAAATATCTGGTATTTTTTGGGTTATTCTCTGGCGCCTGAGTTTTATGTGCAGACGTTTCGGAACACTCTGCCTGTTCCATCTCCATAGTTCGTGTGAACAAGAAGGATGAGTGGGACGAGATTGTTAGGGTATTTGCCTGTATAAATACTCTGGCAATCGCGTTCAATTTATTCTTTTTTTTCACACTAACTATGAAGTTGGAACAGAAGCAGTGTTCCGAAACGTCGGCACATAAAACTCAGGAGCCGGGGTACTACCCAAAAGAAAGAATACAACATATACAATAAGGCGAAAGTTTGAAATAAAAAATATTACAAGTATTTTTACTTGAATTCAGGTATTTTTATTTTGCACGCCGAGTAACATTGTTAATATCCGACTTTTAAAGAAAGTGCCACTGCCATCTTCAAGGGTCACAGAATTCTAGAAGACCCTATGAAAGCGGCACGTTTCTTCGACACATCGGCATTAAAAAATCTTGATACTTAATGTTACAATGCGACAGACCTGAATCCTGAAAGAAAGGCTGCGGAAAACTCAAATCTCACATTTACCAAAGTTCATTACCACTTTCTGGTGATTTCGAAAAATTGCGAATAAAGTTACTAGCTTCGTAATTTCTGTCTGTCTGTCTGTCTGTCCCCTCTGTCCATCCGTCCGCATCGAACAACTCGGCTTCCACTGGACGGATTCTCATGGATTTTGATATTTGAACATTTTTAGATCTGTTTAGAAAATTCAAGTTTTATTAAAATCTGACAAGCATAATGGTTACTTTATATGAAGATGTAGGCACATTTATGACCACATCTCGCCGAATGACTGAACACTACGCTAACGGGGTCTTTGCTGCAAACATTCCTAGATTACGAATTTCCAGACTTAAAACATTTTTCAATACGTATATCTATATCCTATATTGTGTATAATCCTGCAGAAACCGACTGCATCAACTGCTTCATCAATTGTTAAATCTAAATACTATTTGCTAATCTTCGTGTGTTGCTGTGGCCATGAATTTTAATTCCTACGAGTTCCAGCATACTCAAAACTTTTACCTCTTGCAACGCTTCCGTAAGTGCGTCCTATTTTCCAAACTTACTATCCAAACTGGAAAAAGTACAGCTTTACAAGTGCACTCTACGTTCACAACACACGCCCTTTATCGGGGTTACACATTAAAACCCGATGGAGACAGGATTCAAAAGTAAGCTTTTGCAAAGAAGAATAAAACCAATGCTGCATAGAATAAAAATGCTTTTTTTGACCATCTCTCAATGAAATGTCTGATGCAAAGGATCAGTTATTCTCTGATCTAAGGGGAATGTAAACGTTTACATGGTGCCTTGATATATAAATATGGACACAATATGTTTCTGACTCCTGTATGCTCTGCAGTGATGAACATAAAGTCAACTTTTGTGTGTTTTTAGCTTGGCATTCAATATTCATATACCAAGCATACACTTACGTGGGACCAACTCTCCCAGGAATATACATCCATTAACATTGAGCGTCACTACTCCATCCGCAAAGTGCACTGTGCTGTAAAAGGGAAATCGAATAAGTATATCTACCAGAAATTTCGGATAGGCAGTGATGTTGACAGGCACGTCATATGGAAATAGCGCGAAATCTTGTAACAAAGAAACGGATGTTACATGCTGCGCAAGGATGTCAACTTAATTTTACATAACAGTCAATTGAATTTTAACTCATAGAACACTCGCGTGGACAGAGAAATGCCTACATTTTTTTAAGGAAAAGCAGAATTTTGAAGAATTCTATTCCTTCATCAACTTTGTTGTTCTCATTAATAAATCAACGAATTCAATATAGTGCCATAATTCATAAGCAAATTATATGTCAATGGCTTATAGCACGTGTGTAATAAGATTAGAAATTTACTAAACATTTCAGCTAAAACTTCTAGTAAAAGTCTGTATAATGAACCAATAAATGCACAATTGATGAAAAATTTATTTAACTGTTCTTTATTACATTTTCCCTTCATGTTTCGACGCTATTGTGTCGTCTTCAGGGAGATCGTATTCAGTACCTGTTGAGTTACATCAACATGTGAATGCAGTATTGGTGATATATTTAAACTTCACATATGTATCACCAATACTACATTCACAATTTTATATAACTTAAGAGGTACTGACTGCAAGCTCCCTGAAGATGATGTAATAGCGTCGAAACATTTAGGGGCAGTGTAATAAAGAGCAGTTTAATAAATTCTTGATCAATTGTCCAATTGTTGGTTCATTATACAAAGAATAAAAATGTAAAATACAAATGTTAAAATTTAAAAAAATAACACTAGTAAAGGGAATATTGGAAGAAACAGACATTGTATAAATGGTGCTATTATGATACATATTAGAGAAACAAGATACCTCTATGTGGATTGGATTAAAAATTTCTTGGATAGCATAAATTAAAGGCATTTTGTGAATAAGGTTATGAACCTCCAAGATTTTATGAAAGTAGAACATTTATTGAAAGGGTGAGTGACTACTAACTTTTAACTTCATTCCTGTGCGGTGGTGAGAAAATTGAGTTGTTTGTAGCGGTAGTTGATCTGGATCAAGTTTCTGAAATTTTTGTATAAAATATTGCTACCGGCATACCTTGTGTCGGCACCGGCTACTATCAATCCATCTTCGGAAAAACCGATCCATCAGCTACGCTGACGACCACACGAGCTACTGATATCACGTGCGGTGTATCACACCTCACCGCTTTCAAACATGAAGGTTTCCGGACCATACAGCAGCCACCAAAGTAAATGTTTGAACCGCAGGTAAAAACTGATGAAGAGCTTATTCTGTCCACTTCTTAACGGAAGAGGCGCGTTCTTTTCCTGGTTTACTGAACATTTTATAGCACACCTACTGAAGATGTCACTCTTCTACACATACATAATGCAGACTATACTGACGTCATTAATTGATCCACCTTCTGATTATTAAATTCTCTGATGTAATCGCGTGTCTTCTGGTAGATGGATTAAAAAGGTTTGTCTGTTTCGAGGTTATATAATTTCTTTGTTATCAAAGTAAAGCGAACAAGCAGCTAACGGTATCCTAACACAGATTACTACTGCATATTTCTTGACCCAATTCTTGCATATACCGCGATAACAAAAAAGATAAGAATAAACTGTTGGAAACTTGCTTTATTCACAAAATAATGGAAAAAATGCACGTAACGGTTATTCTATATTTGTGTTTGCTGCTGTAATTCTGTGAACAAATGATGCGTAAAAACTAGCTGGACAATCGTCGAGTTGCTGGTTGATCTTACTACATAGCTCGTCACTGAACAAAATAACTCAATAAACTTATGAAACTTTCTAATTCACGACACTTTGCCATAGATCGAATGTACATAGACAATAAACGGATGACAACGCAATATCTTACGGTACACCCAACTACCGTTCCACGGAAACTACGTGTTCTGAGTACTTTAAGCTCTGGACCACTTTATTTCTGTACAGACTTGCATGTAAATACGTTATGCACTAACACAACAAAAGTGGTTACACCTATATAAAATATATAACGCTATAGACTGTCCCATGTAGACTTCAGAAACTAATGAAGAAAATCAGGCACTGTTTTTTGCCACCTACAGAATGCCATTTTAGAACTTACTCCCCTACCCAACACGCCTTAACTCTAATCAACTACAATATATTGCAGTACAACTTACTACGTCTTTTCTGCACTGCTACTTATTCTGCTCTCTCAATATTCACCCAAACTACAGCACACGTAGTGTGAACTCTTCGACAAATCACAAGCAGTAGCATTGTGGTATTTGTTCCACACTTCATAATAGTCTATCGAGCTACAGGGTATGCACTTTACCACTTCACAGGAGGCAGTAGTATCATTTCCTCCATTTCACACTTCACAATAAACTACCAAACTGCAGGGTACAGCATACGAACCCAACGCTTCTATTGCATTAGTCCGATGGGGGCAGAAGTTCCCTGCCAGTTCACAAGCACTTTATGGCTCAGACTTCAGCAGCGACGACCATTATGTACCTTGCTCTATTGTACTTACACGCCCATTCTGACGTCACACACACACATACCACTTGGGTTTTCTTCTGCACTGCTTAACCAAAATCTTTGTTCACTGCTCGCATCAAGAGGTACGGAACCATTTTCATAGCTGGCCGGCACCACACTCCTCTCTGAGATGAGTGTCGGTGGTATTATCTTTCGCTTCGTATTTCCCTGTCTCAACATCCTCCTCCCTGTCTTCGATAAATACTTACATTTTCCAGCACGGAATATATATTAGCCGACGTATCGGTCTCTCAAGTAAGCGCTGCGCGACTTTCCAGGCCAGCAGAGACTGTAAACAGCCACGGGTAATTTTTCATTTCAGCCACTTTACGAGGTTTCAAACCTCTCCTCCATAAGAGGCGGAGAGTTTTCATTGATCTCATTGCTTGAAAATTCCCGTTTGGCCTAATAAAGGAAATGCATTCCGATATGTCGGTTTTTAGGAATCTCAAACTGAAAGCTTGGTTTATAAATATTAACATATGTTTAATAATTTAACAAACACGTGCAGAGGGCAAATCGTCAGCGCAGTGGCTCTGTTATTGTCTCTGGATATTAAATTTGGATAATATGGAGAAAGATAATGAGAATTTGAATATTTTAATACATTGTGAACGGGTGACGCAGATTTGCGTCTATACATTACAACTGTGCAAGACGGATGACACACATCGGCGTTTTTAACACGCGCTTGGTTTCCACGCACTATACACTGCCTTAGTACCACTCCACAAGAGGGAATGTTTTCAGAGGTATCACACACTTCAGCACTACTTATATAGTATTTCCTGAAAATTTCAATTCACAAAAATAGATAGCGAATTTGTTATAAATTTGTAAAGAAACACTACAAAAGTTGATTTAAACCCCGGGAACGGGCATTTTAACAATTTAAATGCCCCGTCCTCAGTGTGTTAAATGTGTGCCGCATGTAGCACACGAATCACGCTACAAGATTTCTGCGTACTCTAGAAATAAGACTTAGGGTCAGTCATAAACGATATATGACACACGTCCGAACAACAGAAATGATGGCAGTTACAAAAGATCAAGCTAACTTATTCTACGCAGATTTTCAAACGTTTTACGGACTTAGCTCTCATCATAAAGATAAAATGTCTCAAAAAAAAGGAAAAAAGGCAATGTGTTATAAATGTAAGGAGTTTTCATGACAAGGGCCTGTAAAATTTTCCAATTTGAATCAATATCGGCGTGTGTGTACAACATTTCGTAAAGACTCAAAACATAGATGTCCTTGATAATACCTATTTAGGGAACGCCATAGTACCATAGGAAATGCCAGCCTGGTGGATGCGAACTAAATAGAACATATCGTCTTGTGTTAAACATCAATAGAAAAAAAAAGGAAAGTCATCAATCACAACACAACATAAGCTGTGTTGCTACTGATTACTTGGCCGTTCTTCTGACGGATATAAGTAAGTTTTAAGAATGTTATAATGGCTAAACTTATCAAGATAATTCTTGATTTGTAACCGAGTTTTTATGACCGGGTTGATAAGAACATGCAGCTAATTCTTATATAACGTTATGTAAATGCTATCTATATCAACGTAATACAGTCTTCATAACAATAATTTCTAGTATTGTGTTCCATATGCACCATTTTCGAAAATCATCTCTTTTCTCCAACTTTCATAAATCAAATTAGGCGTAAATTTTTCAAGCCGCATATAGAATTTCCTTTAAAATAATTTCATGAAGAGAGATTGTTTCTGCGCAGATGCCTAATTTGGGAACCAGGCGGGACGTTTGTCTAAAAATATCTAAAATATGATTACATCACCACAAAAGCAAATGTTTTTCTGACAAAAATTTTGTAAAGTACTTAAGTAATTTCATCGAAACAGCCGTTCACTCGTAGGTTACACCTTCAAATAGTTTTGAAGACTAATTCTAACACAATATCGCAAAAGCAACCCGTAAATATATATTGGTACGAAATTTACTTTGTAGGTAATTGTGTAACAAAATATTAGGATAATTTATATTAAAAAAAGCTGTTGAAAAAACAATGCCCGCAATATCTCCATTCTATTTACTTTCGATATTGTACCTTCATAAAGATTATTAACAAGGACGACACTGCAGCAATGTCTGCCAGACCAAGTACAGGACATAAAATATATGTCTTTACATCCAAAACATGTACAAAGGTAAGTTTCTCCACTGTATGCTATGAAGGTTTGTGAAGGAGGGGGCAACATTCAATTCGTAAACACGGCATGGGAAGGAGGTGTAGACGTTCTGGAGTAGAGAGAAATCTCTTTCTCCTTCCTTGCCGGGAAATGAACCACGATTCCTCGGTCGTCTGGCCCAAAGCATAGTCACTATTTTGACTGAGCAATCCCGACTAGTTATGTAACTATTGAACTAGTTTCAAAATGTTTTACACAACCGATAACTTCTTCAGCAATACTAGAATTTCTTACTTACAGTTTAATAATATTTTATTACACGTTTGCAGGAAAAGTTCCGTTTCTAAATCTATTGTCCAATCCATATGGAGAGTTGCTATCAGCAACCACAGAGCAACGTACACTGAACATTACTGAAGGAAAGATAGAAGAGAAAATTGGTGGTTACACAATTGGGGCAGAGTATGTGATTGGATAACAACAAATAAATATAGATATAACTAACTACATGGAACCGAGGCCTTTTTGAGAAACCAGCAGTTTCTGAGCTGGTCAAGAATTTCCACACAATTTATGGAACCGAAATTTCAATACCGATTTTACAAGAACTCGCCAACTGTTCCTATGCGGAGCAAGATAAATCCAACCCCTAATCTACACGTAATTCTTCTAAGTGTTCTCCTTTCTTTACGTGTCGCGGCTAAAATTCTGCATGAACCTCTCCCCTCCTTATCCGTGCTACATTCCCCGCCTATTTCTTTTTTTTTAATTTTACCACCCAAATAGTATTTCGTGCCGAGTTCCTCGTTATAAAATATTCTACACTCCCCTATTACTTCGTCCCACTTGTGTTCAAATATCCCCCTCAGCACCCTAATTTCACCCTCAGTCAGTGTACTTCAAAGTGAAAGAACAATTTTTACACCCATAAAAAACAACAGGCAAAATTACAGTTCTGTATATTTTAATATTTATATTATTAGATAGAAAGCTAGAAGTTTAAAGATTCTACACCGATTGATATCAAACTATACCTGACTCTTAACTTCTTCTTAAAATTTCGATTTGTTAGGATGTTTTACAAATATTTAAACTGTTTCACACTTTCAAAGTGTTTATTACCTATCTTTTTTCCGTCATTCTGTTTAAGAGACGTGATTATGTACTTAGTTTTCTCAGAAATTGCTAGCGAAAAACAGAGCGTCAATTAGTATCATCAGCGTAAAATATAGCTGAAGTATTACGATTTAATTTAAAATATACCTTGTCTGCCCTAACCTTCCTAATGACATAATTCAAAGCAAAGTTTAAAAGCAATAACAATAAAGCATCTTCTAGATTCTAACCGTTCTTAATAGAATACGTCGCAGACAAATGTTTGCCTACTCGGACCCCATCATAGACTTTATTTATATTCATTTTTATTAGCCTTACTCTCTTCATAGGGATATCCAACTCAATAAAAAAAATTATACAAGAGCTTCCTCCTAAATAAATCATACTCTTTCTCGAAGTACGTTAATAGCTGATGCAATGCTCTATTTTATTTCCTAAAGAATTATACAAATGCACAAAATATGCTTAGTAGTTGACTTGGTATGGGGGAAATTCACATGATGATCCACTATAATTTATTCCGCATTGGAATACGTTTGGATGTGCTAACCAAAAGGAACGTGTAACCCTTAATCAGCTAACGTGGAAAATATGGTGAGCTCCTAATAATGGCAGCAAATGGCAAATGGGATTTAACTCGGCATTTAAATGGTTAAGTTCTTACGTTTTAACACAGAACAGGCCACAAAATTAAGAGTAAAATTATTGTGTAGCTCTATCGCCAAATATTATTAAAAGCCAGGTTATATAAGAATTTTATGATCTGGTAAAGAACTGTTTTCGATTTTTATATGCACAGTAAATTATTTATAATTTGATAACGTACTTGGAGGTTACGTGTATTTGTTACGTAAAGCCTGAAATTTACCTAATTTCCTTAAACCCCCCTCAGATTAGATGTAAAGAATTAGTTCCTACGGTACACATTAATGGACAATTTAGTTAGCGAGAGCGGACTGCTACTCTCCGACTTCCATAAAGTCAGTAACTCAGACAGAAGAGATGCCCGTCCATAAAACTTCTTTTTTAGAATTGGAATAATTGAATTGGAAGTCCCTGCGATACAGACTTTTCTCAATAATACGATTCCTCTAAAAGAAGTGTATTAGCTATTTCTTTCAATGTTTTAGCTCGTGTTTTAAATCTGTCTCATTCTACACATAAAATCTCTTCTTGTAGTGGTTGCAAAATGGCATTTTTCTACTATTCTGACAAATAAAACTGTAGGAAAATTTTCTAAAATAAGGGCTTATGATCCTAAGCACGTGACAAGAAGACAATCTACACGACCAAACTTTGAAACTTCGTTGTCCCGACGTGCTCAGTCTGGTAGGTGATCCTCTTTCGGGAAACGGGCGTGGTTCACCCAATCTTATAATTTTGATTATTTATTTTTACTTGTTTTTTATTTATTCAATTTATTCTTGGTAACATGAAATTAAGTAGTGCTGTATCAAGTTAAACAACTAAATCATATTTATTAATATAACACAGTCACTTGTACTCCCTCACTCACACTTCTAGTACGCGACTGACTTCCTTACTGGACTACTAGCGTCCGTTATCAGCTCCTAAATTTTTCTCATTTAAATCTCTCCCCTCCCACCTATCACCAACGGTTCTGAATATACGTTGACAGATTAACCTACAACGCATGACCATGAACCGTCCGTAACTGACGCCAGCATTCCTAACAAACAACTATACTAAAAATGGTTGGCTACAACAATTATGTGATTCACTAATCTTAATGACAAGAGCATGCTGTGTACATAAAAATGGTATTTTCGGGAACTGCATGTTATTCAGTTCAGGTTGTCATCATTCAGTCTACTCTACAAATATAGGAGGTGTAAAATTGCAAGAAGTGTAAAACAATGACTTGAGAACTGCTAAGATTAGAGGTTTCAATGAAGGCGCATATTCACATTTTGGCAGTCTTTATACATTCACCACTATAACATTGTGTAGGATAAACATGCAACCTCCTTATAGAGAATAAAATGATTCAAGTAAAACATCGAATTTTTCACCGGCAAGTTAAAGGGCTACAAAAGTGGTCAGTAGCAAGAATAATACCAAAGTTTTGGAGAGTGTCTGTAAAACATACTCTTTGAATTATTAGACCTCCTGTGTCACGTTAAACATTGGATTAAAATTACATATTTCAGCCTAAGGAACAATGCAAATATTACAATTGTGCTATATGCAGAAACAAATCATACACTACCTTAAAATTTAATAAAATTATGTTTTAGGTTGTGAGATACGACACAGTAAATTGTCAACGACACGCAAGCTAGGCTGCAGTGTCATATTGTTTAGGGAATCAGGTTTTGATAAGCATGAAACTCACCATCCGAACTCCATCCTAGGGCACGCCAGATAAAAATTAGAACGTTTAGATGCTGCACATATATATTATGGATCCAACTGAAGTGACGATTCAACTCTAGCTTAGCCGCCTGCCAAAAAGATGATCCTGGAACTTCAGCTTTGACCAATATAGTTGAGGTATTCAGAGATCCTGCCCTCTTAATACAGGCAGCTTTTGGTCTCGAGCCTGATTTGGATATAAGAAAAAGAATATAATATTATTATTTAGTGTTTCTTCGAATCAATGTTTTCTTGTAAAAGAAAATTTAATTTGCTGCAGATTTCATCTGATAATCTTGATTCAAAATTGATATCTGTCCTAGAAAGTTGTAAGGTTATCTGTGCATAACTAACTAACAATCTCTAATGGAGTAAGATGATACTTTATTTAGAGAACGAGCTTCAGAAATTGCTTTCGGTCGTCTTAGACGAAAAACACCGACTTGATTTTGTAGGGAATCTTCATAAATTTTGCCTACCGAAGTAGTTTTAAAATAATACCTAATAGAGGTGACGTCCAAACTTGATGTACTATTACAAATAAAATGTCAAAATAGTGCCACATGTGCGTAGAGGATCGCTAAATAATTCACTCAAGAATTATTGATATTATAACATTGTAAAAATGTATAAATTTTCAATCATTAAAACAAAAATGCAAGAAATAATTCATTCATTCTCTAGTCAGTCTTCGGCATGTCCATATTTTCTTCCGAAGCGAGTTTTCCGCAGAATGCAGTCTAGTGTTTCCACTTTCAATTTTCAGTATCCTATTCTTTCCCTTGAGTCGTACAGTAGCTGCTTACATCTGATTCCTTTTCTTCCTTTTACTTTCATTCTTCCCTCTAACTCTTCTTCAATTACGCGGTAACTGAAAATCCTGACTTCTCGCAAAGATTTTCGTATAACCTCTAGGCAGTAGAAAGGGTCCAAACTTCCATTCTTTATTTCCCCACAGTTTGGCACAAGTTTGAAATCTCTCCACAAACATGGGCCGTCACAGTGGAGACGATATCATTCGAGCCGGTATTTCATTAATAAAGCATACATATATTGCTGTAACAGATGGTACGCCGTGGTAACACAAACATGTAGGAAATTCACAGAAGGGGGCAGTATGTTGACTAAGTGGATGTAAAGGGGTCAGTTCAAAAAGACAGTTGAACTTAACAGGTTCAAGTTGAGGCACGAGAAAGGAAGGATGAATTAAGCAGGAAAGAAAGACTTACAAACCACCCCAGAGACCGGCCTATACCGAGGCGTAAAATTAAAGGTAATTTTATAATTATTGGATATCCAAATGACAGTGTTTATTTTGTCCTTGTATTTGGTGGCGTATTTAATTAGATGAATCTAAATGTTCTATATTTTGTCAATAAACGCGACTTTCTATACATAATATATTCAATTTTCACTCGTACTTTTGCTGGCAAATATTAAACCCATTTAACCCAGATTTCTGCTTACCTCGTACTGATGTAGTTCTCCCAGTAGTATTAATCTTAATATGTACAGCTGTTACAGAGTAGCTGCGTGAATATAGGCGCTGCTGAAATGATCAGTAAAAGCTTTACCACTCCCCACCAAAGAATTAATTGCGTAGCAGAATGAAGAGTATTCTGAGGTAGAGTTTTCTTAGTCTTTACACCAAAGTCACAGTGGAAATATACTAAAATATAACAGTCTGTTCTATGGGGATAAACGTTATAGAACGGTAAACTCATCTGTGGAGGTTGTCAAGGAAAAGTCGTGTTACGATGCGATTTCTGTCTCACTGAGCTAAGAGTTGAGATTTATTTTTGAATTGACAATATTATTGAACCAAGAAAAGAAATCTATTCCCGCAACGTTTTTGTGTACATTACGTTTCTTACTTATTGGGTCGTATTTTAGTAAGCAGAAAAATAATTTAGTAACTGTTACCATTTTGAAACGTGTTCTACGGTTAACATGCAACACACATTTATCAACGAAAAACTACGTAAAGGTATTTCATAATATTTTTGCGGTGGACGTATCTGTCGCATTTCATGTATTGGTAGGTTAATTACAGTCCTTTATAAATGAACGTTTTCCTTAACTTTTATTGCGGGAGAAGAATTATACCCTGAAGATGGAGGCAGAACCTCCAGAACGTTAGTTTATATCTACCAAGCTACATGGAGTCAAATTCGAGCAAAAATAAATCCTTAATATAAGGCCATATTTTATATTACTTTGTAACTTCTGGAGGGCTATGTGGGTAAGTATGGAGCACTTATTTTTAAACCCTCGGTAGTGAAACTTGATGTCTAAAGACGCCACTGCCTTCGTATTCAGCTACCTTTGAAACAAGAATAAGAGAAAACATGTACGTAAGAAACCTCTTAATATTGTAGTAAATAATTTCACTAAGTCATGAAACATAATATCAAGCAGAAAACATGTTTATCTCAAAAGCCTACTTTCTTCTTCCTAGAACAAAACAAGACAGGCAAAGCACGCGCAACATAATACTGAAGAGCTCCTGCGTAGACATTGCTGCTGTTTAAAATCAGGGGTTAGACACTAAGAGTGTGCTTTAGTCATCCAGACGCAAAGCGCATGTACCATATTGTGTTGATCTGTGACCTCTTTGCTTCTACAATATTTTTCCAACTATGTCACAAAAGGAAAGATTCTTTAAAAAAAGTTATTAAACGAAATGGTGCGTTGTGATCCTATTACAAAATTCTTTGAAACATTTCTCATTCAAAGAAGAATTCAGCGAGATATTGTAATAAATGCATATATGTGTTCTTTTAAAATACCTGTCATTATTGTCAAATTTTAAGGAAAACTAATTTTCTCTACGTATTTTCGAAAAATGCTCAAACATAACATTCCATTAATATCCGTCCAGTAGGAGTTGAGTTTCCATGCGGACGGACGGAGAGACAGACAGATATGACGAAGCTAATATTTATACTTCTCAATTTTGTGAACGCGCCTTCAGAACTATGTTGCAACTGATCCGAAACCGGGTTTTACTGTGGGACAAGAATCGACTGGCTCGCTCAAGGTAAGGCACCAGATGTGGACTCATACACTTCACTATTATCCATCTTCTGTGAATGACGTGAAACTTTTTTGCTATCTACGCGAATATTATGCTACTAAGAGGAGACGACATTAATTTTAGTAACGTAATATTCATGAAAAAAATTTAATGAATAAGAATTTCGCGTTGTTGTGGCAAACTAAAATTAGTGGAGCAAAGCTGAATGATGTCAGAGAAGTCGAGAATGGAAATTTGCATTTTCTGGGATCGCTAAGTGTATAAAGTGAGAAACATATTAAAAATAAATAAAGAAAAGAGGTTTTATAATAAAAATCTCAAACTAAAAAATAATTTTTAGTAAAACAGAAACCAACATTGAGACAGGATGCATTTGACAGACACACACGCCACCAGGCGCAAAACAAAGCTGCAAGTAGGAAGCGAAATTTTTGTTTCTCACTGTGTTTGTGTTTTACAAGATTGCCTTCTAGTATGTCATTCTGTGTCGTTTGTTCAGTGGCTTTCGACATTTCGAACTTACCAAAATCCTTGTGACGTCGGTAAAATTTACCAGTCAACAAGTCCTGACATTCCAAAAGACAAGCTTTCAAGAAGCATTTTCTGATCCCATCGACGAATGTATAGCAAATTTCTTCACGTGGAGTAAACTTCAACCTCCAAGGAAAATGACAAAATGCAAGACTTTTAAAGTATAATATTAAAGGTTTCGTACATTTAAGAAGATAATAACTAAGCAATTACATGACATAATATTTATATTGTGAAAACTATTATTAACCAACTTTTGTAACGTCTCAGCTTTCCATAGAAGTAAAAATTTCTTTATATAGTTCTTATGATATCGGCAGTCTATTATCCATTTTCACACCAATTCAGTCCAGACAATTTAACGTCAATTTAATTGTCGTTTTATCTACATCTAGGTCTCCCAAATATTCTCATCCCTTCAGGTGCTCCAAGCATAATATGGCATGCTGTGATCTTTTCTTCATATCGTACCGTTCTTATATTACGTAATACGACCACCGTAACAACACATGGCCATGGTTACAAGTTACGACACTTCCTACTGTGCAGTATTCTCCACCTTCCGTTTCCTTTCTCTGAACCATTAATCAAACACGTTCATTACAAGGATCTCCAATGTATGAACAGCGACAGACAGATAAATGGTGTAGAGGCAACGTTCCACTTGCAACCGGAACTTACCTGATTCGAAACTTCCATTTGTAGTTTACCTCCAAATAAACTAGGGGCATCTCCATTTAAATACTTACATATTCACGAATATTTCAACATTAATTTCCATTAGAAGTTATCAGTTTTAGAAGCAGAGTGGTTAACTCACCGGTTTCAAATTCCGTAGTTACAAAATTCAACCAAGCCCAAGAACCTGATATTGTGACAATGCTGTCTTAACGGGAAAGCATTTCAAATTATTCCTCGGCCGCTTCATTGAACTAGGTAATTAATTAACTAAGAAGCAAACAAACAAATAAACATACTGACACAACAATGCGAAGTTCTTAATGAAAAACTCTTAGATCCTTAGCTAGCCAAGAAATTTCTCGCAATTTTCAACTTTAATTGGCTCCGTAAAGCAGATTCCTTCTCGAAAAGCCAATAGATCTCAGCCAACGATAAGGAGATCAAAACTGTCAATCACAACTGTATTTACATTATATAAGTAATTATTACATATTTCGGAATTTCTAGAAAACCAAAATAAAACAATGGAAAAAATTCACAAGAGAATACTATTTAAACACAAGTCTTTAGAGTAATAGTTTTCCATTTATCTAAGTCTCATAATATTTCCTTTTTTCAAAGGAAGAAACCAAGATTCACGACAATAAAAAAGGGGCAAATTTTATGTAGTAATTTAAATATTTGTATATCCGATTGGCAAAAGTGATGACAAAAGATTCTGGGACAAATAATAATAGACACTCCCCAAGTTAAATTTCCCCCTAATTCCTTCATAAATGCAAATTTGATTTGTTAAAGTCGTTCCCAAATATCTGAACTTTATCGAAACCGAAATTTCATTACATTGTTTACAAGAGCTAGTCACTTGTCCATATCTTGAAAAAATAGGTATATTTCTCGACAATCCATCCAAACTTGTAAGATTAATTTTAACATTATTCCCACATATGGTTAGCTTTTCCTAGTGGTCTGTTTTTGCCTTTTTCACCAATCTGTGCATGCACTGATCTCCTCCCCATCCAGTATACTTTATCATTTTTAAAATGATCACCCAAACATAATTTGGAAGAAGAAAATATTATAAAGTTCCGCAGTATGCCATTTTTCTAGTCTCCAAATTAGCATGTTATTTAACGGCGCTGACAATCGCTAAGAGTATGTAGCGTCGGTTTTGAATGGTTGAATGTGTGTGGAGAATTGGTTGAATGAGAGTGACAGGAGAAATTCTAAGTAGGGAAAAAAATCTGTCCTTTTGATATTGTGTCTTATACAGTAGCTACATCCACTGAACCCCGACTGAAGTCGGGCCTTCAGCGTGACAGACCGAGCACTAACTGCCTAAAAATTAGAACAGTCCAGGTTCCTGTTAGTTTCTCCCTCTTTCGCCCGACGGTTTCCTATTTTTTTATTCGTTGTTAACTATTCATTTTCTACGATACTGTATAGACATAAATAATAGCAGAATGGTTAAAGTATAAAATATAAATAAATCAGTCTTTCGCACTTATGGAAAAAGCGTTGTTAGTGAGTCCAAAAAATTGTGCTCGACCTTGAATGGGCAAATCCTAAAACCTAACGCGAATTCTTGTTTTTTATGAAGGTTGCTCTACGTGCGCCGGTCACTCAGCTCTTTATGAGACTGTAAACAATAAGAATTACATAATTCACTAGTCTTTACAACTTAGCCCGTCACGTCTAACAGCTCAGAAACAAACGTCGTATAGGAGCTATGAAAGTCCTGAGTGTACTTTCCCGTGTGGAAGTGAGACTAAACTAGCACGTATTTTGGGTTTATAGCACCTGCGGGACGTGTTGACGTGACTGGCAAGTGATTACACCGCCACTATTCTCTCTTTCAGACGTGCACATTGCAGCCACTGTTACGTACTTGGTTAGGAGAAAACACAAGGGAAATATCTGAGACATTTTCTCAATAATGGGTTTAAAACTGTGCCATGAATTTAGAGGGGCTGCCGAACTGAAGTCTATAAACATGGTTCTATATTTCCGAATCAGAAGTGGATTTTATTTAGGAAAATTTTTCCTCATGGAAATTAACTATTTCCTCAGCTTGAATCTCTTATCATCACACTTCCGAATTCGAGATTCACTGAACCATCTAAGTTAATGGGCTAAAAATTGAAAATAAAATATACTATACCAACGTTTCAAATATTGATTTGTTACAAATATTTTAGTTTCAGATTAATGCAAAAATTAATGCATACATATATATATATATATACAGAGTGGGCCAAAAGTAGGTATACAGTAATTATATACTATATTATATACTGTATACCTACTTTTGGCCCACTTTGTATAAACATTAATTTATGCCTGATCCTTAATTACTGAATCCTGTATATATATAAGTTAAATAGATATATTTTAATATTCAGAAGACGTACAACACTAAGGATCTAACCCTCTGTCGTTCCACAATTTAAGTGACAACAAAATAACCCACGATTCTGTCGTTTCATCACTCTTTTAATAAGTTTTATGGTAACGGCTGTTTACGCCGATTGAAATTCAATTCCGCAGTTAACATTCCTCAGTTAACAATCACATAAAAATTTTCAGAAATTGTTATATGCACAGGGTATAAAGCTTTGTGACATTCTCGAATACATACGCGTATTTTGCTCATGTGCTTTTGCAATTTTTAATATATGTTGCACTGCAAAATTAATTCAAGTAACATACCATTGTTATGACGCAATCAAATGAATATCAGTAAAGCCACAGTATCTACTGTCGACAGAACTTAAAAAACACTGATTAAAAAGATATGAATAATTAAATACTTTCGCAAAATAAAAGCAAAAGAGACCAATGCTTTCATAATATCTGTCATTCCACATGTTGGCTTCCATTGGACGAATTTTTTCTTCAAATTTTATATTGGAGATTTTTACTAAACTAAGTAGGGAAATACAAATTTTTAGTTAAGATATGAAAATAATAGTAGATTCTTTACATGAAAACTTACCTAATTTTATGACATATTCTTGAATTAGTGCTGGATTGAAAAGAGCTTCAGAAATATAAGAGAAGAATAATAGAATTTTCATTTTATTTAAAAAATATTTTTGAAAATTGTCTGTTACGTAACGTAAAAATACAAAATTTTTCATATCTTATGCAAGAGGAATGAAACGAGGGAAATATATAAAACATTAACTGCTGTTACGAAGAATTTATCTCCCATTTACGTAGGAATTAGCCATGAAAAAACGCTATATACAATCTGTGAATATGTGGAAGTAGAAAGACGTGTTCCGAAAATTGTTTACGAAATATGTACGTAGAATTACAACAATTAGAACAGCAAAAACTAAGTTTGCTGTAGAAATGACAATCACGAATGTGATTAATATATAACATTAATATTAATTGAATACAAATCCATAAAAAGCCCGAAGAAATACAATCGTGCCTGAGACCTTTCCTGTTCAGAATGGTTAAAAAAAAGAACATATTTTACGGCCATCGCTTTTAAAAGTTGTTGTTAAGTATTTAATTAACAAGGTAGTATCAGCTTCTGCTCTACGCTGATAATGTTAATTTTCTGGTTGAAATAGTGTGAAGAGAAACAGAAAATACTTTCTAGTCGCTAATAAGAAAACAGGTCTATAATTATATGCTGAGAAGAATGAATACTTATTTACTTCTCCCGATAAGAATTCAGGAAAATTCACGATAAAAAATAGCTAATAAGCATTTTGAAAAAGTCGAATGTTTCAGGTATTTTAAAACGACATCAACAATTCAAAATTACATTCATGAAGAAATAAAGAACACATTAAATCTGAGTAACAATCCCCACCGTTCCCCCCAGATTTTTTTTCTTTCCGTTTAATATCTGCAAACCTTAAGATTAAAATAAGCAGCAGCAGTATTTTGTCTGTTGTTTTGCATTTGTGTGAAATTTCATTTCTCACCGTTAGGAGAGCACGTAGACGGTGCTGGGGAATAGGGTGCTGAGTATCATACTTGGGTCTAATAATGAATGTAGAAAAGGCAGCAGCAGAAAATTATATAACGAGGACCTTCATGATATTTATCACTTATCGAATATCATTCGGGCTACAAGCGAAGGAGGATGAGTTGGCCAGGACATACCAAGCTTAAAGGGAAATCAATATAGCTTTTGGTCGGGAAGCCAGAATGAAAGAGACCACTTGGAAGAACTAAACATAACTGAAAGAATAATATCCATTTTAATATTTTCCATCCTGAAGTGTTATAACACATAAATACAAACGTGTCAGTCAATAATACAACAATTTATTTTATATACCATAAAAATAGTATATTGTCAGGGGAACATGTTTCGACCTTCGCTGGGAAATCTTCAGGCCCTCTGAGAAATAGATCCAAGAACTGTCTATATTTCAACGCATTGCGGGATCCCAAATGCTTAGACATTATGTTACAGTAATGTAAAATACGCGAGTTTGCAAATGTTATTAGGATCTATGTAACAGTCTTAGCTTCAAAAAGTTAAAAATTATGTGAGATGGTGCTATATTATAATATAATATTAAAATGCATCTTAATGAAATTGGTAATGGGACATGGTTCAAGGTATAGGCACATGACGGGCTGTTGTGAATATGTTAAACAAACATCCCCTCCCCCCCCCCCCTTCGTTACAGGCGCGGTGTGGCGCAGAGGGTGTGTAGCGTTATAGCTCTACTATTGCATGACAACGGCACTAGAAGGGAGTGAGTGGTCAGCAGCACGCACCGGTCGCACTTTACCCCCGGCAAAGACCCGGTACACTTTTTACAGGAGGCTGGGTGGACCCCAGGCCTGGTCTGGAAGGGCGGAATATCTCGTCCCCACCGGGAGTCGATCCCGGACCGTGCAGCCCGTAGCTCGATCGCTATACCGACTGAGTTACCCAGCCCACGGTAAACAAAATTGGGTTCCATAAATGGTCTACCTGAGGGGCTATTAGCCTATTCAGAGCCCTGCTTCATGCAGTTATCAGAACAGATTAGCCAGCGTGGCAAACTGGAGAACGCCTGAATGTTATGTTATACCTATGACTCATCATTTTCCATATTTTCCTTCTTGAAGCACGTCTATATTACAAAACCCATTTCATTAAATTTCTTCTTCTTTGTCTCTTGATGTATTTGATTTCCGGAAATACTTACGAATTAAAGGCTCGAACCATAGGCAAACCATATCAGCTTAACTATTACATCATATTTATCTAAGATCAGACTTTTTTCAACAAGTATTAATAGATGTTTCTATAAAAAATACAGAAATGACCACGAAGATCTGAATCCAAAGACAGGGATCGCATTTAAAATTAGTACTATTAAGCCAATCCAGATAATATTGGCCAGGTTTAAAGAAAGTCACAGAAAATTTGGGTCAAGTGACAATGAATTTGCACTGGAAATCGTGATTGAAGTATTGAAACCTCTCAAAAAAAGTAGATTTCCTTGTGCGCAATATCAAGACGCGTGTAGCAGCAGAGATTTAGCTCCACTCGTTCTTAACCTCGACACTAGGTGAACGGATGTGATCATCTTAAGACGTAGGCTGCTTACCTTCGCCAGAAAGTGCCCCCGATACGTACTGCATCGGAGGATGTGTGGACTCTAGCATAGATCTGCTTGTTTGGGAAGAGAGAAAAAATCTTTTGCCCTGCCAGGGTTCGAAGCACACCACCCTTGGTTTTCCAAACCACAATGTAGCTACTGTACGGACAGATGGACTCGCTTTTGGAATACACAATTCAACCGTAAATTTTTATAAATAAAATTCTGTATAAATAGAGGATAAACAATCACGAAGGACGCTTTGAGAAGTAAGTTGACTGGGCAGTTTTCTGTTTTTCTCATGTAAACCCGTTCATTTGCCTGTCTGTATGCTAAGAATATTTCAGTGTACTGCCTGCTAAAACATATGAAAAACTATCCAGTATGTGGTTTGAAATACGGCGCTTCCAGCAATGCCACCTCCGTCAGTCTGTCAGACGGATAATTTCTTGTTGTGTCGCGGCCTACCTCCGCACTTTGCAACCCGTAATGCGTTACTTTACCCAGCCCATTCGGTCGAGTAACTTTACACCCTCCATTTCCGTCAAGGCTCGTAGTTTTTTAACCTTTCTTTTCAGTGTTGGTGTGCCGCTGTACATGGAGGCAAATTGACTGGCTACCGCCTCTAGGGCGTTCTATTCATGTTTAATTCTCAGTTTTTTAACAGTCAGTGACAGAAACTAATACGTTGCACCATAGTTATGTCGGATATTATCTATTGTCTTTGGAATATTAGCTGTAAGTCTTTACAATGTTAGCGGCACCTGGTTCTGCTACACTTTTTAGAATTAAAAAAAAGGTTAAATCTACATCAACCTGATGTCTTATAGGCTACCCCAAAATGAAATAGGAGTTTCACACATATTTAGGTTTTCCATATTCCTTGTCGCTTGTAGGGCGAGGTATGTAACGAGCAAGAACAGATGAAATAATTATGCATTATTTAGAGTGTAGCACATCACCGTGAGTTAAAAGTGGAAGTACCTAAGTTACTTTACTGAAAGTAGATCTTGTCTACAGTATTCTTTCATACGAAGTGCTGAAAAATGGAGGTCAGTTCTAGATACCTAGCTGTTACACCTCAAAAACCTATAAACCCATTTGTTCGTTTAATTACTGAAGTGCATAATTTGAATAAAGGAGTAAAGTAACAAATTCAGTTTGAGAATTTAGTGATGGGAGGGTAATATTAATATTCATTTTATAGACTAGACTTAAGTACACGTGTTTGGACGTGAAAATTTACATAAATCCACCTGCAGGCTTTTGCGTTTTAATTTATTCCTCCATTTTCTTCTTTGGTTCGGTTGCTCCAAACTTTCTATTATATTCCAACACTATTTTCAATCAGTCATATATTTTGCATAATTTAAAATATTAATCTTGGTGTTATTTTCACAACATTTGTAAATTGCTCCATTTTTAGGCCTATATGTGAAAGTTTTCATTTTGGATCCTCGCGCCTGTTGTATGTACATATCGTGTTTGTTTATATATAGAGTAGATGTAATTTAATTTCAAAAACAAACAGGAGCTTAAAGCAAAACGACAATTTTAATGGTAATCATTTTCCGGTCAAGTTAATTAATATATAACATTGTGAAGTTTTATAAATTAAGCATTTTAAAAATATCAAAGGAAATCAACCAAGTTGTTCAACTGCAAAAGAAATTCCGAACATCATCCGAACACATATTTCCACCATCTGAAAAAGCGCTAATTGCTTGAGACATGCTCCATGAAACTACCAGTAGGTACATAACAGCTGGCAGAAGGCCGAAAAAGCCTCCAAAAAATGTAACATACTATCATTACTGGTGTGCGTGATTCGAGTAATTGGAGCCTGAACATTTATAACAACATCCAATTCACACACGTAAGTTTTATAGGTGCTCGTGTGAATGATTGGAAATAAATTTGCTAGCCGTTGCAAAAATAAACGAGGATGTTTAAATTGAACAGGATAGTGAATGACAATGGTTTTAATATTATGTTTTCCGGAGGGTTATATTTTCTGCAAAGCAACAGAATTTTAAAAATATCGTTCATATTCTCTCAGTACGAATTAAATATAGATGGTGATAATAATGGAAACAAAATTGTACTTTTACTTACGTTCTGACATGCCTACTTTCATTTGATGGGCGAGTTTACTTGTGTACACAGAGTATAGAAATGCATTGCGCAGTAGTATCTTGACTCGAAATAAACCGTAATTTATCTAAAGGATTACATTCATTGTTCCGTGCATCATTGTAATTCTTTAAAATAACCAACACGATGTCACTTGTAGACTATCCTTTATTTTCATGGGTAGTCGTCATTCACTCTCTACATGTTTCGAGCTTTCTA
>Ga0136643_10002183_pt1 | contig 25110 bp, 17 predicted proteins | sample TergutLab28metaG_FD_96883 | JGI IMG/M metagenome (GOLD analysis project Ga0136643, IMG submission 96883) | Labiotermes labralis P1 segment gut microbial communities from Petit-Saut dam, French Guiana - Lab288 P1 (version 3) (version 3) | ecosystem: Host-associated > Arthropoda: Insects >... | reverse complement strand
GCGCGCAGAAAACAGTACCACCAACACATAAAAAATTATAACACCTGTGCGGATACTTATTGATTTACCCTCGTATATGAGACATAAACTGCATGTGAGCAGGTAAGGCGGTGGACGTGCGTATGTGGTATGCAGGACGGGGGTCTTTCCCCTTGGGCACTGCCATTGTTGGCGTTGGGGGGAGGGGTCCGGATGATGATTGGCAGGTCTATACATCTCACGTCTATGGGAAAAGATAAAAAAATTATATGTGAGGGGGAACAGTAGGTGTGGTGTCATGATCACTATTTGGGGTACCCTGAGTGGTACTTATGTGTGGCATTGGAGATCCGTAGAATAGACAAAACAAGACGTCTATTCTACAGATCTCCAATGCCACACGTAAGTACCGCTCAGGTTATCCCAGATAGTGATCATGACACCACACCTACTGTTCCCCCTCACATATAGTTTTTTGATCTTTTCCCACAGATATGAGACATATAGACCTGCCAATTGCAATCCGGACCCCTCCCCCCAACGCCAACAATGGCAGTGCCCAAGGGGAAAGACCCCTGCCCAGGATACCAATGCATGTCCACTGCCTTACCTGCTCACATGCAGTTTATGTCTCATGTATAATTTATAGGCCTGATGATGAGATCTCAGCATCCGCCACACACAAGCAATATTTAGTCTCTTATAACTTTGTAAACCTGATGATGGGCTCCATGTAGGCCGAAACATGTTGTTTCATTAACACCTAACCAATAAACTAGTTGTGTTTTGACTGACTTACTTTGCCCCTTTACTTCATTGTTTCACACACAATGGGGATGCCTCAACTAAAGACCATTGCACATCAACTTGTCCCCCTGAACAGTATCTGACATTTGTGGCACCTGTTGTTTGTTACCTCTGCTACAGGTGCTGTCCCCTGCTAAAAAGTAAAATGCTTGATTAACACAGAAGTTGCAGGCTAGGTAACCTTATGTGCTGAACATGTCTCATACCTGTGACATATTAATTGTAGTACAGTGTGCAATGTAACATTATAACGTTGCAGATGACACTTGTATAGTTTAAATATTCCACAGAATTGTGAGTGAGGATTTCATTCTTCTGGGTCTCAGATGTCTTAGATCCTTGAAGATAAAGGCACTACATCCCTTGGAAACATGAGGAACTGCTTATCCAGTGACACAGTATTGTATCCCAATGGAATGGAATAGTCAATAAAATTTGTTGTATATGCACTCACATTTTTATCTTCTGTCCGTAACAAATCTTATGAGAGAATGAATAATTGATTGATTCTTAGAATATTTAACAGTGATCTTTAAACTGCAGATTTCGTGTATTACCACCTGATGTAGGAATGATAAGCTTGTGTTCAGTTTCAAGGTACTTTCCTGACATTAGCACAATGAGTTTGGGTTGAACCATGTAAACTTCAGCCAGGAGAGCTGATATCTTGCTTCATGGTTGAGATTTCTACCAGGTCCCATGTGAATTTGAGTGTAGATTGTAACAACAACTCCTTGTGCTTGGTTATAATAAAAGAATTTTGAATTGGGCCCATTTAACCAGTTTTCTTTGATTGAGGTCATTCAGTTTACAGATGGTGCATGATTGATGCCTATGAATCAGTGTTATTGAGTTCTTGTAACTGGAACTTTATGTTAGGTTTGGGTTGGAAGCTGAAGGCCCCATGCTGAAACTAGGAGGTACGTGGCAGTTTCCTCAACAGGCTGACTCCATCTCTTTGAGTTCACATAGTTCAGATGAAGGCACCAATTTTACTGACACTGACTCTACTTCTGCACTGAGTGGCAGTGCAATCAGCTTGCCACTGCAGGTTTGTCATGTTTGTCATTCATCTCCGTTCATCAGTAGCTATCAGAGCTTTTCTGTTATATATGAAACAGCATGCAGTTGAACCTGGTTTTATGTTAAGCAGAAATCTGTGTCTACTGGAAAATTTCCATGGTACTGATTATATGGGATCAAAAATTGCGCAAAATTAATTCCAAGCAATGGAATATGTTTAACATTGGGCTGTAAAAACAGGAACGGAGCAGGGGGTTAGTTTGTTGTAATGTTTATTATTAAAATTGATTTTAATTACTGGAAACTTTTTTATTTGGAATCTTAAAAAAAAGGAGATTAAAGAGGAAATGGTCTGCTTGTATGTTCGTTGTTCAAATTAATTGTAATAATTGGGAACTGTGACTGTGAAATCTTGAAGAAAAAACAGGAAGTAGAGGGAAATAGTCTGCTTGAATGTTTATTGATTTCTATATTGTGTCCATGGAATTTTTGGGGAGGAATGTTTATGTCAGAAACAGAAGAATGGTTAAACTTGTTTCTACAAGTTTAATGAAAACTGAAAGAAGCAAGAAAGAAATGAAAATGAGGAAGTCAAAGAGAAGAGAAAAATGGATCTCACTGAAAATGTGTATTGATTGGTAAAAGTGCTGTGATTATCTGTAGCATTAAATGTGTATGGCTTATGAATGTATACAGGGTGCACTGTTTAACATTTGTTAGCAAGAATAAAGTGGAAAAATGTTCAGGTCCATTACCATTCTGTTATAAGTTGGTTTTGTTGTGCATGTTGCTGGTGCAGTAACTCGGTCAGTAGAGCGACTGACTGGGCCCAATGTTCAGGCTTTCCTGCTCAGTTTTTCTCTTCATCACTGAGTACAGTAACTGAGCCAGTGACGCACCTGGCCATGAGCTTAATTATCAGGGTTCATTTCTCAGTTCTTTTCTTCATCACCCTCTCCTGACCAGCTGTTGGATTGATTCACTTCAAATGTCATGTACTAACCTTAGAACACAAGTGATAATTACAGAACAAGATTCAAGTCTTCTGGGATGTTAGGCCATGTTCTTGGCCTTTTTGATGCTTAAGGAAGAGGCACTCCCCCTCCCAATGCCAAAATTTCAATTACTGTTTGCTGGGCAGCACAACGTACCATTCCAGAAGGCTTAAAAGTCTTCATGAATACCACTTTGAGCAACTCCAGTCTTGCAACAAGTATTGAAATTTATAGAGAGATATCTTTGGTTCTCCAGACTGTAATTTTCGTTAAGTAAAATTTTATATTATGAACATCTGTACATAGTTATCCTGGTTTGTGGTGCAGATGAAAAATATGTTTCTGAGTATATGGTACAAATGACATTTTGGGGACAGACACTTAGAAATTTAGTTCACAGCTGCACTGTGTGCAATGACAACTTTTGGTAAGTAAGTGATAAGCACTGCTTGTTACTGTGAGTAGTTGAACTCGGCAAGTATGTAGTTTGTCCTAACTGCAGTTCATCAAGTGCTGCCCTTCGTTACATCACCTGTGAAATTGTAATAATATGATAGTGTGACAGTAAAATTTTAATAATTTTTAGGCGAATTTGCAAAATTGTGAAAAGTGACTACTAGCTTTGTCATGGCTGTCCATCTGTTCATCTGTCCGTCCACGTGGAACAACTTGGCTCCCACTGGACAGATTTAATGAAATTTGATATTGAAGTATTTTTAAAAAATCTGTCAAAAAAATTCAAGTTTCTTTAGAATCGGACACTTATAATGGGTACTTTACATGAAGACCAATATACAATTCTTGATCATATCTCACTCAGTTCTTGTTAGAAGGAGAAATGTTTCAGACAAACTTTGTAGGGAAAATCAAAACACACATTTATGTTTGGTTACGTTTTTTTGAAAATTGTGCCATTTATGTGATAATGTTGAAAAATATAGTAGAGCTGGGCAGACCACAGATGACACTATGTGATGTGGTGCACATTGCATGCTGGGTACCTAATAATACAGTCACACACTCAGAATATGTAATAATTATTGCTTTTCCAATGCAACACTGGTTGCACAAACACACCTTAATGTTGCTTTATATGTACATTGCCTATCTTGTTTGTTTTCTACAGAGTGCAGATCTGCAGTTTTTTGATCCATTGCAGCAGACTCCAACAAAACAGCCCTTACAGAGCAACCAGCACGAACATGAGAAGAACGTTTTGCACACTCAAGTAAGTATTCTCAGCCCAACTTCAAAATTTCAGTTCTTCTTATCTCTTAAGACTGAAATTGTGAACATTTGTAATGAAACTCAAATTTTTTGAACTGTTTGTTGCCAGCCTAATCTGGCATGCATTTAAAAAACTCTGTTTTGATGTTATCAGATAAGTTGAACTCTTACACAAGAGGTTTCTGAGACAGGAGTAATGGATTCCAGAATGCTGTGAATGTGTGTTGCTCTCTTTTGCCCTGCGGTGAATGGTTCTGCATGAAGTGGATTAGGGTCAGTACATTCTCTTTAGTGGATATGTGCTGTACTGATCCACAGAGGCAGGAATTACAGGGCAGAAGAAAACTGATGCAGGCATAACATGGCACAGGAAAGTGTACTTGAATACAACTTTGCTATACTTACTGTTTTAAAAATTTCAGGTGACCAATAGTTGGTTGCTTTCTTTGTCACCCTGTCCAGAAAATTCCCAGTCTGGCATCTGCATCGATGGAGGAACGCACCTGCAAAAATTATCACCCACCATTTCTGAAGGAAAAAATGTTTCTTCAGGGGAAGCTACCCACTCCAGTAACCAAGACAAAGGACAGTATTCCTTGCAGTTGCCTGAATCAAAATCCAATTCCAATCTACGGCATGACGTGTACCTAAAACCATGTTCGACTCAAACAGAATTGTCCTTGAGATCACTTGCAGCCAAAAATCAGAACTTTGAAACATGCTTAGCACCAGGCAGTGTAAGCCAGGAGTGTGCTGACTATGTTGTGGAAGCAGCTAACTATGTGGAACAGGCACAGCTGTGTGAAGCCAAGGGAGATTATGACACATCATTTGCATTCTACAAGACTGCCATTGCATTTCTTCTAGGTGGTGTTCAAGGTATGGTTTGCAGTATAAGAATGTAAACACTTCCCCTGATTGCTGAAAAAGTTGGCCTTTTCACCTATGATAAAAAATTGTTTCTAATTTTTTCAAACTGATTTACTGTCTTCAGTTACATTCCTACAATGGTCATTATTGTGAAAATATGGCACTATTCTGCCCTTAACTGACTAGCTATTGCTATTTTTTTGTTGACTTTTGTGTCTTTTGTGGAACCTGTAACTCTTGAATATTTGTATTTTATAGACAACAACATTACATGTAGCATACTGTTTTTTAATTGACATGAAACCAATTCAGTGTTAGAATAAGTTGTTCCCTTTTCATTAACTGTGATTTTGATGGTTAGCATATGTTAGTTTAACAGCGTAATTCTTTAGAATTTATATAGATGTAATGTGTTGTACCTACATATGATTATTTATGTGAACCACAGAGATGGGTAACACTGAAGAAGGTATCTTATCACAAGTAACCTGTGGGTTGCATACATATGCTGTTTCTCCATGTGTTATCAAGCCTTAGAACTTAACAACTGATCATTAATGCATTACACCTTGTTTAGTGGCAGTATGGTATTTCTTTCCCTAGGTGATCCTGATATTAAACGAAAACAAGTTGTTCGAGAAAAAACGGCCCAGTATCTTCTCCAGGCAGAGAAGCTCTACAATCAACATTTGGCATCCAAGTCTGCAGAATTATCACTGTGGGATGTAAGAATCTTAAGATTTAGTTGAACTTTATGCTTACAAACATACTGCCAACTATCTTCTGGAAGTGTTATGGTATTTTACTGAAAGACTGAGGGCATTTATTTGACAATAATTATGTTGAACAAATTTCAGGAATAAATTATGATGCCCGCTGTTCTTCAGATATTTCAGTCTGTATGTTTAGGCTAGCAGAAATGATAAATTGATACCCTTGATCCAGTTTTTGAGTTATTTTGTTCAGTGTATACTTTCAGTACTTTACATTTGTCTGATATGTTTTTGAAGTTTGATGTCATTGTCCCTTGTATACCTGCCATACCTGTATTGTACATAATTTTGCAAGTATGTTCATGATTGATCTACGTGCAGTATATCACATATTTTTCTCCAGTGATTCATTGATTGTCACCAGCAGACAGGAAGTTAAAGACATTCAAACTGGTTACAATGTTGCGAAAGAGATTATATATTTTGTGTCATTATAAATGAGTGTTGTTCAAACCAAGGAATATAATGTTATGGCTAACAGTGAGGAATTAATTGATACCATAGAATATCCGTTGCAGTTGATGAGGTGTTCTATAAACTGATGTTGTTGTAACCGGGTTTGTAATGAGACTGCAAGAAGCTGTCATGTTTTTCTTTTAAGGTCTGCAGAAAACAGAATACATATATTGATATTCTGTAGTAGTTTAGTGTAATGACTGATTACAGGGATTCATTTCCTGCCAGGGGCAAAATTTTGTCTGTCCTACCAGGCCCACCAATCCTCCTGGCCATTAGGATCTAGGGGCCTTTACATTGGGGGTAGAGCTGACCATTTGTCTCCATCTAGTGGGCAGGTTAAGAAATGCATGGTGCTATATGTATTTCATTTCCCCTATACCTCTTGATGGCATGTTGCTTGATTAAGCACAAGTACCCCACAATAAGGGGTCTCAGTTATTTGAAATATGAATGACTTGTTGGTATTATTAATGGCAATAAATTAAGTTGTTTAAAAATTAAGTGGGCATTATTAGTATGATGTTCATGCTAAGTTTTATTAAAATATCTCAGTTGTTTCAAAAGAAGTTATCAGGAAAAAATATATACATATATGTTTTTATACTGTGAGCCTGCTGTTTGGGAAGTAGCCACTATTCACAATTTCAGTGCTAACTGCTGCATGCTGGTTGAGAAATAGCTTCTATTTATAATGTGTATGCTAGTTACTCGATAAGTGTGGTAGCTAGCCTCTGTTGAAAAATTCTGTGCTATTACCAAGCTGCTGTTTGGCATTGAGAACTGTTTACATTGGATTAGTTTTCACTGAAGTGCTGCTTTTGTTGTGGCAGTTGGTAAGCCATTTTACCTTGTTTCATTCTGTTCTGTGAGTCTTTGCTGCAGTTGTTTTCAGAATAGGGTACTGGGGATAATATTTGTACCTAAGGGGGAGGAAGTGACAGGAATCCACAGCAGAATGTTGAGCATCATGGTTTGTGTCCTTCACAAACTGTGAGGGAGGAGGGAGAAAAGCATATAGGGTGTTTGGTGTGGAAACCTGAAGGAAAGAGACCACTTGGAAGATCTAGGCATGCATGGGAAGATAATGTAAAAATTGACTTTGGATGAGAGGTTGGAGACTGGATTAATTTGTCTTGGAAATATGGACAAGTGGCAGGCTATTGTGAGTACAGTAATGAACCTTTGGGTTCCGTAAAATGTGGGGAATTTCTTGACTGGCTGAGGAACTGTTAGCTTCCCAACAAGGACATTGCTTCTTGGAATGGCCAGTCTGTGGTCTTGTAAACTTGAAAGTGGTTGAATCTGAGCATTTTTATTGACAGCCGAAACCCAGTACGCACTTGCAGCACCCGCTGTCAGAGCTTCAGTTCTACAAAGTCCTGGGTGTCATTAACACAGTCATGTTGGTGCTAAACACATTGGAGGATCAGTGCTACATTATGAAAGTGTTACACAAATCGCCTTGTCCTGTAAGTGATCTGAAATGTTCAGTTGTGCCTCAAGAGGTTCCATACATGGTGAAACTGCATAGATACTTTGAAACTGAATCAGCGGTGTTTCTTCTTCTCCAGCATGCAAGGTATGGAACTCTGTTAATACACTGTTATCCAATTAATCAGGTTATTAATTCCAGTGGCGTACCGAGAGGGTGGGTTTGGGGGGGGGGTTCAAATCCCCCTCTGAAATTCCGAAGGCCCTCCAAAATCGTGCCAAACTCAACCCAATTGTGAAAACTGTTAAAAATTGCTGAATTTAGGACACCAACACCCCAAGATGTTCGGAAAAAGGCCGTAAAATTCTAAAACTACCTAGGTTCGCAATTGTTTTACATTAGCAATGAGAGATAAATTGGTTGTCATCATAAATAGTCTTAAAGTTCCAAAAATTTAAAAAATTTTACTATATGAAATGAAATTTCTTGTACCAAGTTACAGCTGCCTCCTGAATCCCTGTCTAGGGGGCTACCACCCCCAGGTCCCCGTTCTATCTTCTGTCCTCAACTGAATTTGTTGAACCCCCCCCCCCAAACAAAATTCCTGGGTACGCCACTGATTAATTCATATCATAACTTGAACTGCTGACACTCAGACTGTCATCACTGAACCATATTCCAAATAAATTCACTCCATTTCATATTAGAGAATGTTGTTTACTAAAGATTAATTTTTATTCTGTCATCTCATATTTATGTCTTGATATTCTGAGCGTCTGTCTTCCGGATGTTTCCTATCCTGAGTTCTGAATACATTCTTGTTTCTCTTATTAGAGCAGCATGTCTAACCAATTGTAAATGCTTTGATTTGACCACAATAGAAATACAAAGTGAAGTATATAAAATAACCAGCTTTCCTGTCATACATCATACTTTACTTAGATTTTTGAGCCAGATATTTTTAGCACTTTTGTATATTCTTGCATTTCATGTCTTTTCTGTGAAAATAAACTTTGATTTCTGCTATCCTCACTCTAGTGTCTTTGGATTTTCTAAAGTTTCTGTGGATTTTCTAAGTTCTTGCTGGCAGATATCACTATCCTGAAGTAGGTCATGTGTAGTTTGGCCATTGTCTTTCATCATTCGTAATCGTGTTTTTTTTTTGTTTCTCATTCAGCATTATACATATTTATTAGTGCAGTTGACAAATCTTCATTAAATGACCCAAGTAAGGAGCTACTTTGTATGTACTGTGTAAGGAATATACATTGCATAATTCCCTCATTGTGTTCAATATGAAAAATGTATGTATCAGAGAGATACAGTATTAGATTATTTCATAGGTTATTTAATGACACTGCTTTAACTGCAGAGGTTAGTAATGTTGAGTGAAAAAGAATGACTGTGACATATAATAATTGCTACATCAGATTTTGTAAGGGGTCAATATTGGTCTGTTTGAAGATACTGCTGTGGATTTTAATGGGGAAGACAATGACAGTGATGGGAAATCTTTGGAAGTATAGATGTACATATTGATCATAAAGTTGCTTGTCAAATTATGTATTCTGTTTTCAGTGGTGGCAAGTTATGGGATCACGTGGGTGCGTATTTCCAGTCCCTTCCACCAACCCCAGTACATGAACTGACTATGGGAAATGTGTACCTGGGAAAGAAATTGATACAAGATGAAGTTAGTGAAGTAAGATCTAACTCTGCATGTCCTACTGACAGAGGTGCAGCTCCATCTGTTGACAGTGAAGATGTCCAATTGTGTGATGACACAGATTCTGTTTCTAGTGAAGATCAAAGTTACTTAGAACTAATCCGTGACTATGCTTCAACAGCAACAAAGAAACTTTTTCGATTTGGTGAAGAATTGTATAATAATAGTCTGAGCACTGTAGGCAGTCAGGAATCTTGCATTCAAGGTAGCAAAATGTGTGATAAAGTGTCAGGGAAATGTGTTTTTGATATTCAGGAACTTAGTAGGGAATTGGAAAATAATGCTGCATTATCAAAATTTCAAGAAGATAGTAGTTTAATTCAGTTGCCAGATACTGTTCAAACAGTTCCTCAGGAACATATCAATAATTCTGTCTGCAGCTTGGTACCTGATATTTTACCACAAGAACCAACATTTCTTTTATCATGGAAGAATCTTGAGAGTCTGGATACGACCAACTTGGTTGAAAATTCTCAGAAACTCCTTGAATCTGTAAATAAGACATTGCTCAGTAGTGAAACAGTTGCTAGTCAACTGAAGAATGAGAAAGTGGCTGTAGAGGAAGGTGCAGTAGGACTGACTGCAAGAAGCAAGAATGTGGACATTATTTCAAGTACATTCCTTGATAATGGCGACTCTAATATGCTAACATTAAAGGAAGAAAATGGTGCAGTGAAGGGGTCTGGCACAAATAAATGTGGTGATATGATATGTGTAGTACAATGCAAGTCTGAAGATGCCTCTTTAGCAGTCAGTGCACTGAGGAAGGAAAGAAAATTGTCTGTGGGAAGACGACTTTCATTTGCAGCACATGCCAAAATGCCATTAGAACGCCACTTCAGTAGTGATGTGAGTACATGTAAATCTTGTGAAAAGCAGTAGTCACTGTATCAACATAGAAATTGTCTTTGATCATGTAATGGCTTTATTTAATGGTGTACTGGAACTGCATAACCTCTATGTATTGAATGAAATGGGATGGTATTTATAAATGGTGAGCTGTAGGGATGTGAAAGGACATAGTCGCAGCCAGTTGGAAGGTGTTATTCAAATATTCTTTTAGTGAGAATGGGGAAACTTACATGTAACGCTCATCAGGATAGCACTAACTTAGCAGAGATTTGAAGTAGGTACTTCTGAGTGAAAGTTTACAGCACTAGCTGTTGACCACCTTGTATGGAATTTCTAGTTGCATGCATCTGCAAAGGGAAGTTGTATTGTAAAAGGGTTCATCCTTGCCAGTGGCTGATTCTGCCAGTGCATCCAGTATGGAGTTGTCATATGTATCTGATGTAATGATATCTGGGAAGAAGGAAATTTTGTGTGCTAAAGTAGCGTTAAATGTTAATGCCTATAGGGTAGAATGTGAAGACAGAAGGTTTGTGGATGTGGGCTGATGCCATATCAGGTTTGGGCATGTGGCAGTGGGGGAAATTCCTGTCCAGAATTAATCCTTAGCCATGCAGTGTGTAAAAATAGAAGTATAATACTTTGTTTCTTTATTGTTCTCCATAAAAGGCAAATTAATTTGGTGGTCATCATGGGATCACAGGATGCTATAAATGTGGGTTCATTAATTTTAAATGATTCATGACTATGCACTGATGATTTCGTATGAAAGTAACCAACAAGTATGTATACAGATATGTAAATTTATTTTATTATATTACATTATGTTGTAATATAATGAATTTACATATTATAATATAATGAATTTACATATCTGTATGTATGCTTGTTGGTTATTTCTCATAAGTGGGTTCATTAATTTGTTGTCAGAATGGTAATCCTTGTACTTGACCTAACATACATTTTCAGACAGTTGCATGGCATCATGTAGACTACAGTACCACATTTTTTCAGTCTGGTTTGTGACCTGGAGGAGCACCTATTAAATTCATTTTCTTGTCTCTTCACATGAAGAAACTGAAGAACAGCTCATACTGTGCAATATTACAAAAGCTGGCAAGGCTTTCAATTGTCATTTGGTTGGGGTGGTTATAATGACCACTTCACATGAAACCTACATGCAGTTTTGTGTGCATCTTGGGTGAGACCCAAGAAACACTTGCTGGAGTGAAAAATCTTTTTGAACAACAGTTATAGAGTAGAGTGAAACATACACATTATTTTCTGTATACTTTTTCACTAATTCTTATGGATTTCTAAATAAGTGAACCAAAAAGATTCTGTGTATTCTTTTCCAGACTTCCTGCAGTAAACTGTTAACAGTGGTCTTCTGAGCACAGCCTTGAAGGTTACTAAAGTCTCTTATTTTTTAATTAATTAGGTGAAAATTCATCCCACATACAATTGTTGGTCTGTGTGTATGTAAATACACGTGTGTTTAATTCAGATATGAATGTGCTGCTACACATTACTTTTATTAACATTCAGGAGATGGGTATAAATGCCAGTTATATCTCTTGACAGCCTGAGTCGTTCTTGTGTAGTATGTACATTTAAATTGTTATCAAGCAAAAACACAGAGACCAGCATATGGCATGCTAGGCAATTTGCCAGTATATTTTAGAGATCAACCTATGGTCTGTGAGGAGGATAAAGGTTCAAGCCACAACTGTGTTTTTTAGAGACAAACAAGAGATTTTATGTGCCAGAGTTGTTACACTGTGCATACATTACTCTGCACTATATATGTTTGACTAGAAACCTCTGCAATTTCTGTTTTAGTACCTCAGGACTCACTTAGACCCAGTGCCTGTTTACAGTTTCTGTAGTCTGAGACCCAGCTGCTAGTAACAGTATCTGAAACCTGAAGACTCAATTAACTTTTTTGGTGTCTGAAGTCCTAGGATGCAGTTACATTTTACAGTGCCTGCAGTCAGAGACCCAGTAACTGTTTACAGTTTCTGAAGTGTGAGTGTGCTAGTGCTTGGCTGTTTTTGAACCTGAGCTAGTATGTACATTTCCCATAATATTATAAGTTCATTACGTTCAATTCTTACACAATACCCAGCTGAAATTCAGATTTGTTCTGCTTATTTGACTGAACACTTAAAACATATATTTTTGGTCAGTTTGTTTGTGGTTATTCTTAGAAGTGAACTTGTATGATGTTATTTGAACAGATATTGTGATCTGCGTTGATCTTGTTATTCCCCTCTGCTGCTGTGCAGGATGTATTTGAGGGTCATGGACGAGGCTTATCTGGCAGTCTGGATCAAACACAACAATTTGCACGCCTGCAGTCCATGATAGATCGGCCTAAATCACGTCTGCCCGAAGCCAATGTCCGTATGTGGGCTGCTGAATTAGTTGTTGCGCTGGATGCTTTACACCAGTGGGGCATCATCTGCAGGTAATTAACCCTTTACCTGCTAATGTGGAGGATATGGTGAGCTCTGAATAATGCTAGGAAAGGGAAGATGGGATTTAACTTGGCCTTTAAAGGGTTAATAGTTCTCACAACAAAGAAAGGCAGGAAATCACAGTAAGGTTTGGTTTGGCTACCTCAGTATGTTGTTTTGCTAACTGGAAGTTCTGCAAAAAAGTTGTGATTTGGCATTCCTTTAAGTGCTTTTATCTGTAAATAAAATGGTAGGACAAATTACAAATTAATAATGTTACAAATTAGTGGTTATGTTTGTGCATAATTTTTGCTGGCATAGATTCCCATATTCATAACTAAATATGACCTTTTTGTGTACTCACTGATGAAGGTTACATTGTCAGCCAAAACATGTTGGAGCAACTTTTATATTTGTACATTTATATACACCAATGTAATAGGCTCGAATAAGTCTTATCTGTCCGTAACCAACTGCAAGAAGATATATAATATTAAGTGTTTTACAACATTTTTTAGGTGTGTTTATGGCCTTTTTTCTGCATTGGATTGTACATGGTGGCTCATTAATTATTGCAAGCAAATGGAAAATTAGATACAGATTGTTATTTTATGAAGAAGGTACTGCAACAAAACTTTCTTTGAAGGTTTTGTTACCACATTAAATCTGCAGGAATTATTGTTCCTTGTGCAGGGACCTGCGACCTGACAATGTATTGTTAGGTGACAAAGGACATATTCTCCTTACATACAAGTGTCGCTGGCCTGATGTGGACTGTGAAGTTAGTGCTGAAGCCCTTGAGAGGCTATATGCTGCTCCAGAGGTAAACGGGATCTTTCACCTTACTCCAGCAGCGGACTGGTGGAGTTTTGGCGCTCTTACTTTTGAGTTGCTAACTGGCAAGGTTGGTACATGTAACAACACTCACATTGAAATAGGTATTACAATAAGTGAAGGAAAAATGAGGTTAGTAATGTAGCAACACATGGATTTAAACAGATATTGCAATAAGTGAAGGAATAAATGTTCTTTTCTCTTCATGTACTATATAACTGAAATATAATTAGTGAGATATGAGAGTCTCCAAGTGTCATCCCAGAATGCACAGCGTGCAAAGTGGACACATTGAGGTTCTGATAAATACAACTGCAGTTCAGCATTAGGCCACACACATGCTGTATTTGTTTGATGGTGAATGTCATACTCATGTTGATGGTCCTAGTTTTTACATTCATGGTATGAAAGTAAACACAGTTGATTTTTTTCTCATTTATGCATCAAGTTGAAGGTTACCTTGTCGAATAAGTAGTACAAAGTGACTGTTAATTCTCTTACAGACTGCTGTGTATTCAGCACCAACTGTGAAATAATAACAAATATTTGCTCTTGATTTTTGGAGACATTCACAGGTTTGTAATTACCTATAGTGACTTTGTTATACTGTAATGTCACCTTTTTTGTTTTTTTGAATTCTCATCTCGATGGACCAGTAGTGTGATGTAAAGGAACTGTCATTGGTATTGGTATGGGGCTGGTGAGAGGTGACGTATAACTGTGGAAGAAGAAACTGTTTCTGAAACAGGAATAGATATGTATCTTAACTTGAAGTGCAAATTTTGTCTGCGGTTGTCACTTTATTGGGCAAGTTAATTGTGCCAGGATCCTTTTTGATTAAATGGCTATAGCAAAGGATTAAGTGGTGTTAAGAGTTACTTCCACCCAGAAATTTGTGGCCACCATCATGGTATCTTTGATGGTGGGTCATTGTAAAGTGCCAGTGTGGATCATAAGATTTATGTCTTTTTATAAAATGACAAAAGGAGGCTAAACATTTTGTTTCAACATATATATATATATTTATATTTCAGGCTTTGTTGGCTTGTCATCCTGGTGGTATTCATAGCCATACGATACTCAACATTCCAGAATACATATCAGATGAGGCCAAATCATTTCTGAAAGAGGTAAGCTTACTTCATTGTGATTCACACAGACCTGAGCACCTAGTCTTATGAAAAAGAGATGCATATTCTTATTTCAAAGAATGAGAACTCAGTAACTGATTCAGATGTATAAATTCATTTCTATGATATTTTGGTTTTGTATAAACAGAAAAAGCATGTATAAAATTTGAATATTTCAGCGTAGTTGTCTCGGAAGTAATATAATGCCTGTTACAAAATAAGTGAGTTGTATGAAGTTTTAGTCACCAATTTACAGTATTGACTGGCATAATTTACACACTCACTGCTTTCAGACAATAAATTGCAAGAAAAAAATGAATACCTTATTTATACCTCCAACTTTTAGCCTGAAATTTTTAGTGAATTAGATATGAATATAAGAATCTATGAAGTTCATACACCAACAAATGCACTCTTTATTAAACTTCATAAAGTTTTAAAATTTGCATTAAAAATCACTTCAACTTGCTCCTACATGTTTCGATCTTTTAGCACGACTATCATCAGGGAGCCTTCATCAGAGCCTAGCTAAAGTTATATTAGATTAAAATTCGGTAAAATACTTCGTCGTTATTTGTTGTGCAGCAGTGTGGTAGCATGACTGTAATTAAAGATATTTTTTAATAGAGAATGAATTATAATGACAAGAACTAAACAAGCCCTAATTAATACATTCCAGAAGTTAAAGCAGGAAGCAGTAAAATATGGATTAGTAATAAACCAAAATAAAACAAAATATGTGAGGCATTCAAGAGTACAAACCAACGTGAAGAATAAGGAAATAGAAATAGAAGGAATGAAAATTGAAGAAGTAAACTCCGCCAAATATCTTGGAACAACTATGAATGCGGACAACTTAATAGAAGAAGAAATAAAAGAAAGAATTGCAGCTGGCAATAGATCCTTCTTTGCAAACAAAAAGTTATTCCAAAACAACTAATAACTAGGAAAACCAAAGAAAGGCTGTATCATACGGTAATCAGACCAGTAGTAGTTTATGGATCCGAATGTTGGGTATTAACAGAAAATATTAAGCAGAAATTATTGATATTCGAAAAGAGGTTATTGAGAAGAATTTTTGGCCCAACGCAGAAAACAAATGGAGAATGGAGACAAAAAACAAATGAGGAGTTGGAAAACCTGATTAACCATGAAAATATAGTAAGGCACATTAAAAGTAAGAGACTGGGTTGAGTGGGACATGTTGAAAGAATGCCTGATGAAGGAGTAGTTAAAAGCATTTATAAATGGAAACCACATGCAACAAGACCGAAAGGAAGGCCAAGATTAAGATGGGATGGAGTAGTTAAAAGCATTTATAAATGGAAACCACATGCAACAAGACCGAAAGGAAGGCCAAGATTAAGATGGGATGATGACATGAGAGGAGATTTGAGGAAGATGGGAGTAAATAATTTTAAACAGAAGGCACAGGAAAGGAAACCATGGAGAGGAATAATTGAGCAAGCCAAAACTCACAAAGATTTGTAGAGCTGAGGAAGAAGAAAAATGAATTATAATGGAAATAAATAACAAAATGAACATAATAGAAATAAGTGGATGAACATATGTTAATAATATAGACTTACCAAGGTATGGTGTGTGTACTGTTCGCTGTGTTGAGTGCTACTGTATCAAGGGGCTTGTAGTGGTATTCATGACTTGTTTGCAAGTTCATAGAGGGGTGTAGCGAACAACAGCTCAACGACACTAACCCCCTCTATGAACTTGTGAACACATCAAGAATACCACTACAAGCCCCTTGATGCAGTTGCACTCAACACAGCGAACAGTACACACGCCATACCTTGGTAAGTCTATTTTATTAGCATATGTTCATCCACGTATTTCAGTTACATTCATTTTGCTATTTATTTCCATTATAATTCATTCTCTGTTAAAAAATACCTTTTATTACAGACATGCTGCCACACCACCGTGCAACACGTTATGACACAGTTTTTTTTAGTGAATTTTAATCTAAATATAACTTTAGCTAGGCCCTGATGAAGGCTCCCTGATGATGGTCATGCTAAAAGACCGAAACATGTAGAAGCAAGTCTGAGTGATTTTTAATGTAAATTTTAAAACTTTATCAAGTTTAATAAAGAGTGCATTTGTTGGTGTATGAACTTTATAGATATCAAAATGCATGGTACAACGATAAAAAAAAAATGAATATAAGAAGTTGATTACATAATTGTGTCATTGCATACTGCCAGATGCTCATCCCATTTGTATATTGCTGTTGTTAATATGATTTAGCGTGACCTATTACTGTATCATTCATCAGATACTTGAGAAAAAATAGAAATACAATGAGGCAAGGCATCAGGTATTTATAGACTTCAAGAAAGCCTGTGATTCAGCTAAGAGGGAGGTTGTGTATAATATTCTCATCCAATATTCTCATGAAACTAGTAAGGCTAATTAAAGTGTGTATAAATGAAACCTATAGCGGAGTCTGGTTCGGCAAATTTCCTGTTAAAAGTGGTTTGAAACAAGGGAATGCTTTAATGCCATTACTTTGCAACTTTGTGTTAGAATATGCCATATGAAGGGTTCAGGCAAACTAGGAGGGCTTGAAATTAAATGGTATGCATCAGTTTTTGGTTTATGCTGATGTTGTTAAAGTACTGGGCAGTTGCATACATATTATAAGGAAAAATGCAGAAGCTGTGGTGTTCACTATTAAGGAGATTGATGTAGAAGTAAATGCTGAGAAAACTAAGTACATGGTCATGTCTCAAGACCAGCACGCAAGACAAAATCACGATGCAAAGATAGAGAATAAATTCTTTGAAAGGGTGGAATAGTTCAAGTATTTGGGAACAACTCTGACTTATCAAAATCCACTCAGGAAGGTATAAAGAGCAGATTGAAGCCAGGGAATGCTTGTTATCAGTCAGTGTAGAATCTTTTGTTTTCCAGTTTGCTATCCAAAAATATAAAAAAATTAAGATATACAGAACTATAATTTTGACTCTTATTTTGTATGGGTGTGAAACTTTGTCGCTTACATTGATGTAGGAACATAAACTGAGAGTGTTTGAGAATAGGGTGCTGAGGAGAATATTTGGGCTGAAGAGAAACGAGTTAGTGGGAGTGAAGAAGACTGTATAATGAGGATCTTAATTGTCTCTTCTCCTCACCAAATATTATTTGGGTGGTCAAATCAAGATGAATTAGGTGGGCGGGGTGCGTAGCACATATGGAGAAGGGAAGAGGCGCGTACTGGGTTTTGGTGCAGACACCTGAGGGTAAGAGACCGCTTGGAAGACCCAGGCATAGGTGGGACGATAATATTAAAGTTGATCTTCAAGAAGTGGGATGAGGGGGGGGGGCATGGACTGGATTGATCTAGCTTAGAAGAGAGACATTTGGTGGGCTCTTGTGAACATGGTAATGAACCTTTGGGTTCCATAAAATGTGGGGAATTTCTTGACTAGCTGAGAACCTGTTAGTCTGTCAAGAAGGAATGTGTTCTGTGGAGTGAGTGGTGTGTCATTACTTCTGATATAATGCACATGAGTAATTTAGTGATGCTCATCCAATGAACTGTGGTCACCATGACTGGTGATGTCTGTGAGTGTGGCATAGACTGGTAAGGTGAAAGTTTAAAGTGAAAGTGGGAGAGGAGTGTGAAGCTGAACTGTGTTGAAAGATTCCACAGTCAGTTGTCCCCATGTATATTAACAAAAGATACCTTGTTTTATGCATAAAAAGCAAAATAATTGTTTGTTCTCTGTTCAGTTCTAACAAATAATGTTGATAGCTGGGACTGTGAATTGAAGGATGTAATTTTGTGTAGTATAAACATGAAGCCATTATTTGCTCTTTTGCTGCTGTGGGATTTTTATGTACCTCCACAGTTGTTGCATGTTGTTAATTTTTGGTGGAAGTGACGGTATAAATCATACAATCCACTTAAATATTTTAGACCCATCGACAAATGGGTAATGATATGACATTTCTGGAGAGTGAAAGGTCAAGGAGTTGGAACAGTATGTTACTGGTATTTCTTGCTTTTTTGTCTTGGAGGTTTTAGTTGCTCATACCAAGGCTGTGAGTGCATGTGGACTTCATGTTTCAGTTGCTGAGGTATGACCCTCAGGAAAGACTTGGCTCTGGTGTGAATGGTGTACAAGAACTGAAAGCACACCCTTTCTTCAGTGGAACAGACTGGCAAATGGTTCTTTCTGCCAGTGGCAGCATTTAGTTATATGCTGACATCGTGATCTGCATACATTTGGAACCTGTTGCTTCTGGCCCCTATAGGAAAAGTAGTGTTTTATAACAGAAATTTCACTTTTAGTGACTGTCATTTTATATACTGGTTGAAAGTTTTCAAATGCATTAGTGCATTACTGCAGGTTACTGTCAGCTATTATGTGAAGATAAATAATAGAGAATATTAAGTGCCGTTTTTAATCAAATATACCGTATAAGATGCCCTACCTTCCCATAATCTTAAGTTGTCCAGGAAAGGGGTATACAGAACGTGCTTAACTTTCTGTGTTATTATAGGGTGGACTCTGCATTTCTCAAATGATGAATTAGGAAACACTCTTGGTCTTGTGTTTGGATAAATTTGGTGTATGCTATAATTTAGCTGGAGTTGCTGCCATGATGACATTAATGCATATGTAATCTTCAGTATTCATTAAGCCACAAGATCAGCAGTATTACATGAAGGAATTGATTTAGTTTTTACATATTTCTTTAAGAAACACTTTTTTTTTTTTAAATGATGTGGAATAATAAATATTTAAGCTGGAATTACACACAACTGAAAACAACTTGGTTAAACTGGAACTTGGGTTTTTTGTAAGTGAACTATGGTTTGGTGTTACTGCTGTTGGAAAGTATGGGCATTTGTGTATCCCTGCGTACATGTTTACATGTACATATATATATATAAAATTTATATGTACGCACACATACACATGTACACACTTGCTTCCTTCTCAAACAAAGATGATATTGGTATTTTGAGGGTTGTTTGACCATGCATCTTCCTCATGAAATAAAGTGAAATGCCAGCTTGATGCAACTAAGTAATTTTATTGATGTATTCTTAGCTCTACATGTTTCGGGCGCATACGCCCATCATCAGGAGCATTAGATGATGAGTTGCAGTGGTTGCACAGCACCATCCGCACCATACACACGACCTGTGCAGCAGCTCTCAAGACCACCATCCATCCAAAAACTCGGTGCAGAAAACCATACGCTGCAACTCAACATCTGATGCTCCTGATGATGGGCGTATGTACCCGAAACATGTCGAGCTAAGAATACATCAATAAAATTACCTAGTTACATTAAGTTGGCATTTCACTTTATTTCACAATATTGGTATGACTGATGATGTGGAGAGTGGGAGTGACATTTTGTATTTTGTTTCTTAGTAACAAATATTGCTGTTTGAACAACATGTGTGCTTCTTTATTTAATCCACCATTTTGCCAGTACTTTTAGTAACTGATTTCAAATGTATTTCTTAATAATTTGTAGTTTTATAAGGAAACTTGTGGTGCGGTGTGTCAGTGTTTAATGCTGGAAGAGGAAGCATGTATGTGTATGTTATGGGAATTAATGAATATAAAGAGGCTTTGTGTAAGTGTAACAAGACTTCCTTTTTCAGTCTGAGTATGTTTAATCTGTCTGTCTTTGCCCTTTACTTGGAAGTTTTAATTTGTCAGAACTCACTGTGAATAAGTTTTGCTTTGATTTGTGTGTAGAAATTAGTAGAACTTTTGAAGTGAATGATTGTACAGTTTTTGACTTAGCTACACACAAAATTTCTGCACGTGTAGATTTATGGTGCTGTATATCAGACATGTTCTGAAACTTCAGGGCTGATTTTATGATTGTGATTGTCCAACTGAACAAGCTCCATGCACAATTGAGTTTTTCTTATGTGGTTAAAGTTGCATATCAGTTACCATATCCAGTGGAATAGTAAACAGGGATTTCACAAGGTCTTTGTTGTGTGTTACATTCTACAAAACCAGTCAGTGTAAGAAATAAGAAGAGACTAGGGTTGCTAGTATCTTGTTTACCTTTGTATGGAGTATGAGTTAATTATGATTCCAAAATGGGACAAAGCATTTGTAGAATCAAGTTTTGTTTTTGTTGAAACAGTTTTTCTACAAAACAGTGAAGTATTTTCCAGTCTTCATGCAGCTGCTCACCTAGGACTGTTGTTGCTTAAATCCTTTTTTCTTATAGAAATGATCATTAACTAGATGCAGGCAGGAATATTTACAGTAAAAATGATGACAGTAAATTTTAATAGGTAGTGTTATGAATGACAGTAATCTACATTTATTTATTGTAGTAGTTGACAAAACCATCTTGGCCAGTGGAACAGGGTAATAAACATTAAAACCACTGGAAGAAGTGGCATTTAAGTGGCTGTATGTTGCTAAGCATTAACAGTGTGATATGAGTGTAACCAGTTTGGCTGAAACTGGTGAAGCTGTTGAACCAGCAAGGAAAATAAATTGTACCAAACTTTGTAGGGTTGGTGAGATGTGGAGTCTAGAAGTTGGCAAGTAGCAGAGCATTTGTCATTCAAATATTGTTCATGTTGTGTGCAGAGAGTTGATTCTGTTCGGAACCACAGGCTGCCAGGATATGACAGTTCCTTATACTGGTGAAGTACACCTTGAAACAGCATTTACTGCAATGTTTTGGCCAGGTGGTTGCAGTTCTATATTTTGTTGTGGGTTCTACTGCTGCAACATTTCTGGCTGTATTCTGGCACATTGCCTGACTCTTCTGAGCTTCTGATGGCAAGTATTTTTGCCTCATTATCAAATTATTCAATATCTGTCCTTAATTCTTCTGTCTGCAATGTTGCATGCAGGTAGAACCAGGGACCATTTTATACTACTGAGGTTTTAAATGCATGGTGCTAAGTGCTGAGTCTTTTTATGTTAACCAGTGCAGCCAGAGAGTTAGGTTTTAGGTTTTCCATGGTCAGATCTCACAGATGCTGTGAGGATTTATTATTTTGCATTGTTAAGGGCCAGCATACAAATGGAAAATATTTTATTTTTGAAACTTTGCATCCCTTACCTCAAACTTAAAGGTTACTCTTGTGAGCATTACTTGTTCTTTAGGATGCAGCCTAGTACTTGTTTCATAGGTTGTAGCAGTCTCTCTACTAACAAACTGGATTTGTAAGATGCTACAAGTGGCTGCATCATATAATGGGTTGACATTATATTCAGCACTATCCGCCAAGAACCAAGTTCCTGTGCAAACCTGGGCGTAACATAGTTGCAACCGAATCTCTGTCATGAATGTGGAAACCTGGCAACCACAGAAATTTGGTGTGATATGTTCACTCTGTTATATGAGTATTATGTAAGGTAGATTAAAATGGTCTATGTTCAGAAGTATGTTACAGTGTGTGGGTGAAGATATATGCATTTCAGTAGTTGTCTGTTTGGCCATTTTCAGATAAATGCAAACACATTAACATGTCAAGAGTTGATTTAACACTATGGTGGTGAGTTTGCACCCATCAGACTTCTCACCTTCTTGGTAATATGTATAAAGAAAGACAACTTGGTAGTTGTAAGATTAAACACAGTCATTCTGATGCTAAAGAATGCAAATGTTTGAAGTTTCACTAATTAAGGTTGTAATTATTTTACTGATCAAAGATCTTTAATATGGCAAGTTGTGTGTGCATTGAAGAAATATCATTCATGTTTGTTATCCATTATTAATATTCCACTTGTGTAAATGTGTTTAGTGTATTTTACAGATGTCTTAGTGCTTGTTGTGTTTACCAAATGTATTTTGTTATGTTTTGATTGCATATCTTTTTGGTAATAATGAGTAATATGTCAGTGTTGTCATTTTGCACCTGCAGCATTTCTAGGCACTTCACATGAAAAAAACAGGACCTTTTGTTTTGAGAGCTCATGTATCTTTTTTACACTTCCTAATCATAGGGACAAGACCACATGTTTGCACCATAAGGACAAAACATCATGTTTGCACCATGCTGGCTTGGTCTGTGATACATATTTCTCAGTTTTCTCCCATGCATTTGGCTGTTCATTGTTTGTGACTTGTGATCGGCAGGTATGTCATTCGACTTAGTCAAGACACTGGACTAATGTGGCTTGTGTTTGCATGGTTGTCCTGTCTACTGCATTGCCATAATCTTCATCATCTGGTTCACTGAATGCTATCTACTGTTCAGGGTCTTCCTCAGGTAGTTCAGCAGCATGGGAATTGAGAGCTTTCTGCATATTAGCATCCTTTGAGATGGGAAATCTTTCTCCAGGCATTTTACAGACAAACACTAGACTGTTCTATATTTTGTCTTGCTGGTTACCCAGGTCACCAGAAGTCATTACACTGTCGGTCAAAGCTTATTACAGAACCCATTCAAGGCTATGGACTTCAGTTCATCCATGGACTCCTTCCTATTTTATTTATGTCTTTGGCCATGCAGTGCAGTTTCCAGTATTTGCTTACAGCAACAAACATCTCACTAGCATCCAAGACACATCAGGAGGTGTAGCATCTCTAGGAGCTCTTGATTGGTGTGATGATAGCCTGGTTGAGTGGCTGCAGGAGTGAGGTAGTGGCATTGGACAGGTACTCAGCATGAACAGTCATTTGGGGGAGACCAAGGTCCTGCAGGTACTCTGCGGCATTATGAAGGACAAGGAGCACTTACATTGTTTGACTGCAGATACAGTTTTATAACAAGCCCTTACTGGCATGGCCTCCTCCGCCATCACAGCACCAGTGACTGACAACCCTCTCTATGCTTTATATTCCTGCAGTATACATAATACCCTTTCCTCATTCTTGAACAAGAGGTCACAAAGACTTACACAAGAAATTGTAGTACTCGGTGGACCACTTGGCTTTAACGTTTCTTGTAATCTTGACGTAATTTTTCTTGATGAATTACCATTCCCATCTCCTGCTTAACTCCACGCGCGGGCAGATTCGGTCTCTCTCTTCTCCTGCCTCGCTTTACTACGCAAGCTAGACCGCAAATGCACGAGAGACCTACTGCGCGATGCGTGAGGCTTTCGACAGTATCACGCAAATAAGCCAAACGGCGAGTGTGAGTGCGGGGTAATTATATAAAATTGGTAGAGGCTTCCTATTCAGAACAGAATAACTTGACTGGAGGATACGGGGTATTTAATAGTAATAATAATAATAATAAATAGGTAAAGTTCACCCACGAAGGCCCAAAGGGGGAGTAGAGTTATAGCCCTACTCTTTCCTTAGCCTCGGCGCTAAATGGGGGTGGGTGGTCAACGCCACGCCCCGGCCGCTTTACCCCCGGGAAATACCCGTTACCCATTGTATAGGAGGTTGGGTGGGCCCAAGGGCCGGTCTGGACGGGTGCGAAAAATCTAGCCCCCACCGGTATTCGATCCCCCGACCGGCCAACCCGTAGCGAGTCGCTGACCGACCGGGCTGTCCCGGCCCCCCCCCCCCAAAAAATAAACAGCCATATTGGGCACTGCACACATGCTTCAGAAAGTACTAATGTAAAAGTACAACACAGGAACTAGCGATATAAGCACCATGAATAGTAACGACAATAGCTGCAACATTGTATTCCCTAGGGACATAGTTTGTCTCTGGAATATAAGTATAAATACCCTGCATAAAGGAGATGACGATGATGATTATGATGATAATAATTATTTCGAATAATTGGTAATTATTTGGATTATATGCTATACTACACGGAATTTCATTTCGGAGCCGGGATAGCGCATTCGGTGTAGAGACTTGGTTACGGTCGGATGTTGAGTTTGAATCCCTCCAGAAGAAAGAGACTCTTTTTCTTAACCCAGACGATTAGATCGGACCTGGGGCCCACCCAGCCTCCTTTGTAATGGGTGCCGCGTTATTTTCCGGAAGTAAAGCAGCCGGGTCGTGGTTAAGAATGAGCAGCCGTGCTTCTGCCGCTCCTGTGGAAAGGAACAACTTCACCTCTTCCCACGGCTCCTGATTTTGTGTAAAGAGCGATGGGCGGTGCCCAAGATGCAAAAATGCTATTAGGCCATCAGTTAACTTCGAGACGTCTCCTAATCGGCATAGAGTGGGGAGAACCCGGTATTGTTGCCTTTACCGTATAATGATTTGTGAAATCTTTAGGTTTCTGTGACCGTGCATCGTGAGCAAATTGTGAAGAGAGAGAGAAAACCAACAAGATGCAACAATCAGTTGTTTATTATCAACACTGTCTCAACATGTTTCGGGCATCATTATGCCCATCTTCAGCGGTTGTGGGGCGCTGCGTTGTAGGGTGCGAGCACATCTTTTTGTTGCATCTGGTTGGTTTTCTCTCTCTCTTCACGATTTGTGAAATACTTGGACCTGAAAGTCTTGTTTGCAGAGTAACTGAACGTATTTCTTACTTACTCCATGGTGCAGTGTCCTTGAGAAGCTAACTGGTTTGCAGTTAGTCAAGAAATTCCCCGCATTTCATGGAACCCGAAGGTTCATTACCGTACTCACAAGCGTCCGCCACCTATCCCTAT
>Ga0136643_10002182_pt1 | contig 25114 bp, 19 predicted proteins | sample TergutLab28metaG_FD_96883 | JGI IMG/M metagenome (GOLD analysis project Ga0136643, IMG submission 96883) | Labiotermes labralis P1 segment gut microbial communities from Petit-Saut dam, French Guiana - Lab288 P1 (version 3) (version 3) | ecosystem: Host-associated > Arthropoda: Insects >... | reverse complement strand
CGGGCGGTAATTCCATTGTTTTAGGCGGTAATGTCAAATAATTTGACAGGGCAGTTATGCTATCTGTCCTGTCATAAAAACAGGAGGAATAGCATTGAAAAATCAAATAAACAACGATATTTTCTATAATGAGAATTTCCCACGCTCAAATAAATATGATCCTGCATGGATTATAGATAATGCAATGGGTCCGCATCCGCTTTGGCTGACAGAGTTTTTGGTACAGTCACTGCAGTTAAAACCAGGTATGCGTGTTCTTGACCTTGCTTGTGGTAAAGGGATAACGAGTGTTTTTCTTGCTCGTGAATTTGGAGTACAGGTATACTCTGTAGATTTTGATAAGTGGGATGGGTATTCTACCGTTGCGACTGGATGGAATAACGCTAAAGAACACGATGTTGAAAATTTAGTTACTCCCATAAGAGCAGATGCTCAAGATTTGCCTTTTGCACCAGGTTTTTTTGATGCAATTGTCTGCATAAACTCTTGGTACTATTTTGGTCAAGATGAAGCATATTTAGAAAATATCCTAAGATTTCTACGTCCAGGCGGTCAGCTTGGTATGGTTATTAACGGATATCCAAATGAAACCCCTGAAAATGTTCCTGATTATCTTATGGAATATTTAGGCGAAGATCAATTGTGGACATGGAAATCCGTGTCATGGTATAAGGATTTATGGGAAAAAGATGGACTTGTGTCCATTAATGTGGCAGACGCGCTCCCCAATGCCAGTGACTTGTTGATACGCTATTATACGGCTGAACTTGCGTATGACTCGTCTGGGGACGATGACATTGATATTTATGAAGAAGACAACGGAGAGTATATGGGCTTCGTTCGTTTGATAGCAACAAAGAAATGAAAGTGAACTGAAATATCTATGGACTACTTTTGGTAGTCCATTTTTTATACTATTTAACCACACACTTGGAGGTCATATGACAACAAACATATTCAACAACAATACAATCAACACAAATTCATGGAAAACATTCTGGCGCGCTGACGTCCAACCAGGGATGTCTCGCTAAAGCAAAAAAACGAGACATCCCTTCTTCTTTTGTTTTTACTTATTAAACATCATACTACAACTTTATTAAATTTGTTTTCTTGACAAAAATAAAAAAATGTAACATAGTTGTAATATAAGCACGCTTGACAAGGTTATATGTATATAATCTAAACATCTAGGAGGAACTCTTATGTTACAAAAACGCCACAGTGCCCTGTTGTACATTCTTGCTACTATTATTCTATTAGTGTCTGCAAGTTATGTATATAACCGCATCAACCATCGTACAACCGTAAGACAAGCCAGAGCAGAACATGTTTTACAATTTCCAGAATTGCACCAGTTAACCTTGGTCACAAATCACATTTACTACGCCGGAACAGATTTTATTGCAACAGTTCAGTTAAACGACATGGACGGTCAGCCGATTAAGGCTAATTTGCAAGTAACACTTTTTCAATATGAAGCAGGTACTGATTCGAAACATTTTTCCACCGACTATTTAGGCCGTGCAGATATTTCATTCCCCATACCGGACACATTTCCAATCCCAGAATGGGAAAACAGATGGACTGACCTAAATATACGTGTAGATTCCGAATTAGGATTTGAGTACTTTACAAGAAGTATTAACTTTGCCACAATCCACGACAAAAACCTGATTATTCATTTTGATAAAGGACTGTACAACCCTGGTGATGATGTACTGTTCCGCATACTAGCATTAGATAATGCCACCGCGCGCCCTTTTGCTACAGAATTTACCGTTTCTATTTTTGACGGTAACGATAATCGCGTCTACCACCAAAGTGTACAAACTTCAAACTTTGGCATCTTCGGCGGTCGGTTTAGCCTTGCAGACGAGGTAAACAGCGGCCTTTACCGACTAACAGTAGAATATAGCGGCACAATTGTATCCGAAGAACGTTTTGAAGTACGCCCCTATGTTCTACCACAATTTGCAGTAACCTTGCAAACAACTCAAAATGAATACAATATTGGTGATACAATTTACATTACAGGCACTGCACGTTATTTTTTTGACGAACCTGTAAACCAAGGCACAGTCAGTGTATTTATTAATAACGAACCAAAACTAACACTTACAGAACTTGACGAACACGGCATGTTTTCATTAACTCACATAGCTGAAAACCCAGGACAATATAACATTTGGGCAGAAGTCATAGATAATTCCAATTTCCGCCAGGAAGCAATCCTAACCGTTACCGTTGCAGACGGCCCATTTGAAATTGACCTCATGCCCGAACATGGATATCTTATACAAGGCATGCCTAATACCATCTATATTTTCACCCACAGTGCCAGTGGTGCACCCATTCGGACACATTTACAACTTACCGGACGTGGGTTTAGCCGCCAGGTAGCGACCGATGAAAACGGCATAGGAATGTTCATACTTGAAGACGTAGAAAACGAAAACCTAATATCTGTACGCGCTGTAGACATGTATGGCAATAACGTACAACGTGATTTTATGTTTGACAGCGTTTCTCGAAACATTGCAATAAGTACAGACTGGCCTCGCTATGCAATGGGTGATACAATTTATGTAAGCATACATGGCAGAGATGGTGGCACATATAGTCTGTTCATATATAAAAACGATCAACTTCTACAAATTAAAAATACGGATCAAAACCATGTAGCACTTAATTTAGGGGATATCTATGGGCTTATAGACATACATGCGGTTTGGCTTGCGTACAGCGACCATCACCATTGGCAATACGAATTCTTACCCTCCGCACGTAGAACGATATTCATAGACCCGGGACACTTCATGCATATTTCAGTACAAAGCGACAGGCCTGAATACCGTCCGGGGGAATTTGCAAATCTCAACATTGGCGTAACCGATCAGCGTGGCATTCCACTTGAGGCGGCACTGCTGGTAAACATAGTAGACGAAGCCGTACTAAATGTAGCCGCAAACGATCTTTCCATATGTAATATACGATTAGCCCTTGAAGGCATCCGCTTTAGCCCAGACCTTGACGCCGCCACATTGTATGCGTCACTTATTGCAGGGGCGTCCGAGCAGGCTATTACGCGACTACTTTTACGGCAGGGCGATACTTCACCCATGGTGCGTACGGACTTGTTAATTAACCATCGCCCAGAAAATTATCTGCATTATACCTCATGGGATAACTTCACACGCGGGTTACGAAATTTTTTTAGAATTTGGATAATTGTTGCAGTATCTGTTTTCTTTTTTATTACTTTACGAAGCCGCTCACAAGCGCATGCAGCCTTAAAACTTACGTCACTTAAAACAGAGGATGTCCTTACAGAAGAAAACTGGGAACAATCCATATCAAAAAAGCGAGAGCGCATTTCCACTTGTATTGTTATTTTATCCCTCATTGCAGTTGCAATCGCATTAATGTTTATATCCGGCTGTGGTGCCGGTGGCAATAACGATAACTTTGCTACACCTGCCGAAGCGCCACAACCTGTTGCTGAAGCTGCTGATTTTGATGCTGCACCCATGCAACCCGCCGCAGACTTCACGCCTGCAACTCCACCCCCGGCACAAGATGTTTTTGAATCTGTCGATGCGGAAGCAGCACCAGAGCCACCACCAATAGGCGAAATAGAAACCCAAACCGCAAGAGTACGCCGCCTATTTTTAGAAACCATGTTATTTGTACCAGAACTTATCGCACGAGACGGACAGGCAAATTTAGACTTTATGCTAGCAGACAACATTACAACTTGGAATATTCAAGTGGTGGGCAACACCATGGACGGTATTGTAGGCCATACACAAAGCAGCATACGCGTTTTCCAGCCTTTCTTTGTAGACTTCGAATTGCCCCGCAACTCCATCCGCCACGACAGGATAAGTATCCCAGTAACCGTATTTAATTACACTGAATATGACCAAGACGTGATTCTCACAATTGCCGAAATGGATTGGTTCACTTTGCATACCGACCCTGTACAAACCCTCTTTATAGCGTCCAATCAATCCCAAATGGTTTATATTCCCATAACCATCACAGATTTTGGTAACTTTGTTTTCCGCGCCTATGCAGACACCCATGGTTATGCAGACGCCGCAGAACGAGGCATAAGAGTGAACCCAGAAGGTTTTGGCATACACCGGGTAGTATCCGCCGGAAGAATAGAAAACAGCACATGGCGGCATTTACTATTCATAGACGAGCATATTGCAGATACACGCAGTGCCACCATAACATTCCACCCATCAGCCATGTCCCAAGTAATAGAAGGCATGGAAAATATCTTCAGAATGCCATTTGGATGTTTCGAACAAACTTCCTCCATTTTGTATCCAAATATACTTGCCCTGCAATTTATGCAACAGCAAAACATTATTAACCCGCAGCTTAAAGAAAGAGCTCTTAGGTATATCTCTAGCGGTTATCAGCGAATGCTTACATTTGAAGTAAGCAGCCAACCAGGCGGATTTTCTCTATTTGGCCACGCTCCTGCGGAAACAGTGCTTACAGCCTATGGGCTGATGCAGTTTACAGCTTTGTCCGATGTGTACACCATTGACCAACGTGTATTAAACCGAATGGCAGCATTCTTATTTGACGGACAAAACATGGACGGCACATTTCAAATACAAGGCTGGCATGGCAGCAATGCTGATGAGTTCACTACTGCAAATGCATATATCGCATGGGCATTGTCCGAAGCATTTCCAAGGGACCAAAGGCTTGATATCACAGTCGATTACCTAATTTCTCAACTAGATAGCGTAAGCGACAACTATACCCTTGCATTAATTGCAAACACTTTAATAAATACGAATCACTACATGGCACAGCAGGTAGTAAACCGCCTACATTCAAACGTAATAAGAGATGGCGAAACTGCATATTTAACATCCACCTCCAGAGACTTCATGGGTGCATTTGGCTGGATGCAAGATCTTCAAACAACGGCCCTCACATCCATTGCATTTTCAGGCCTTAATGCTCACGACAATACAAATAACTTGCTTATAAATTATATACTACAAAGCAGAGATTCTTGGGGTACATGGCATAGCACACAAGCCACAATTTTATGCTTAAAAGCCCTCGTGCGCCAAGACCCAGGCCCACCCCTCGAAGACGGACAAATTACCCTTACCGTGGGAAGTGATCAACGAATTATAGACGTTGATGGCGATAATTCATTAGATTTTTATCAAGTACGTTTCACAGCCCTGGAAGCAGAAAACATTATGGACATCCAATTCCCAAATATAGGCAGAATGGTTTATAGCATATCCCTCAATTATTTTGTACCCTACGACTCTGTCGAACTTAACCGCGGTTTTGAAATAACCTCCACCATGCAAACGAGATTAGCAGTGCATGAACGTGTAGAGCAGACGCTGCAAATAATAAACACTTCCGGCCATTTTGTAGACAACGCAGTGGTAGCCATAACCATACCACAAGGCTTTAGAGTAGATCAAAGCAGCTTGTCAGCCCTCATGCACCGCGGCATTGAAAGGTACGAAACCCGACACGATAATATTAATTTATATTTACGCGATATAATGCCTGGCGAAATTATAAACTTAAGTGTAGCCTATCGCCCGGCTTTTCCGGTTGCAATAACCGGCGGCCACGCGCGGGTGTTTGACTACTACAACCCATCCATCGAAGGGTTTTTAATGCCAGTGGACATTGTTGTAGAGTAATAAAAAAATAAATCCTTGACCTAATCCGTACTAATATATATAATACACGCAAAACTTAAAAGCTTTGGAGGTGAAAATTTGTTCCAGATCGATTTAAAAAGCCGAAAAGCCATATACGAGCAGGTGATAGACAATTTTAAACGCCTCATTGTAACCGGTGTACTGCGCAAGGACGAAAAAGTTCCATCAGTAAGGGATATGGCAAGGTCCATAACTGTTAACCCAAATACAGTACAAAAGGCTTATAGGGAACTTGAAAATCAAGGATACATTTACACGGTGCTGGGGCAGGGGAGTTTTATCTCCGCGCCGCCAGAAGAGCGGGATACGAAAGAAATAACCGCCATATACACCCGCATCAAAAGTGACGTGCAAGAATTAATTTTTCGCAAGGAAACGAAGGAGCAAATTATTAAATTTGTAGAAAGCATCGAGGGAGGAAATATAGTTGATGGTTCAAATTGAAAATCTGACCAAAAAGTTTGATAGTTTTACAGCCTTAAACAGCCTAAACCTTAACATAAAGAAAGGCTCTATTTATGGGCTGGTAGGCATCAATGGGTCGGGTAAAACAACAGCAATTAAACATTTAGCAGGGATATATCGCCAAGACAATGGCACTGTTAGCATAGACGGAATGCCAGTTTATGATAATGCTGCCTTAAAAGCCAAAGTGGGCTTTATACCGGATGATTTATATTTTTTCCCCAATTATAATATGAAATCCCTTCGCAATTTTTACGCAACCATGTACACAACTTGGAACGACAAGCGATATGTTCGCTTGCAAGAAATGTTTAAGCTGGATGAAAAGCGGCGCGTTAGCAAATTTTCTAAAGGAATGCAAAAGCAAGCAGCCTTTATTTTTGCCATGTCTATCATGCCAAGCTTTTTATTACTTGACGAACCGATAGACGGCCTTGATCCCATCGTAAGACGATTAATTATGCAGGAAATTATTGAAGATGTTGCCGAGCGCGAAATGACGGTTTTAGTATCTTCACATAATCTAAAAGAGATGGACGGCATTTGCGATGCGATTGGAATTATCAAAAATGGCCAAATGGTTATAGAGCGAGACTTAGACGATTTAAAGTCTGACGTTCACAAAGTACAATTGGCATTTGACACTAACCTAGAAACAAGTGAACTTGGCCTTCAAATCTTACATGAAGAAAGCCGAGGCAGCATTTCATTACTCGTAATTCGCGGTAGCGAAGAAGAAGTGACACAGCGTATAAACAGCTTTAACCCACTAATATTTGACCGCCTTCCATTAACCCTGGAAGAAATTTTTGTATATGAAACGGAGGGCGCAAATGAAATCCCTTATTAATAAACCACTGTTAATCGAACAATTAAAACGTTTTTGGCTTATTAGCGCATTATCTTTTGTTGCATATCTATTAACCGTAATAGTACCACTGCTTAATGCACGTCCTTCAAATCAACATTTTATGATTAGAGATATACTATCAATGCAGCACCCTATGTTAATTGTCGCTATAGTAATAGTACCATTTTGTGTAGTTATGGCACTTAGTACATTTCACTTTAACGGAACTTCTGCATTAGCTTTTTACAGTTTTCCAATTACCAAGAAGCAATTATTTTTGACTAATTTTGCAACAGGCACGATTTTACTCATTCTACCTCTTATCCTTATGAGTATTTTTCTTCTTATACCAATATACACACCGAGCACTACCCACAATTGGGCAAACGATATGCTACCGCCTACACCGGGCACTATAATTAATACTTTTCCGGTGGTAACAAGATTTTTTATTCGTATGGCTATTAGCTTTATATTCTATTTTGGAGTATTTACCCTTGCGGCATCCGTGGCTGGAAATCGAGTAATTTCTATTCTTTTATGTATGATATTGCCGTTTATTCCCACAGCGTTACTTGCCCTCGTTTTAGGGGCGGCAAGCTTGTATATTTTTGGTGTAAGTGATATGCATTTTGATCAGTTGATGACATCTACAATATCCTATACAAACCCCTTGGCATGGTCAGTAAGTCGCACACCATTCTCAATTTCCTATTATATTGTATACATTGCAATTGCTATCGCACTGTTCTGCATTGCCTATGTATGCAGCTACAGCCGTAAACTTGAACGTACAGGAGATTCTGTCGTATTTATAGCATTAAAAAATGTGTTGGTTTTTCTGCTTTCAATACTAGGCATGATCGCAATGGGCGCATTTATAATGTATCTAACCAATAGCCGAATTGGATTATATTTTGGATTTATGCTGGGTTTTGTGCTTGCGTATTTTATAGCACAAATGATTGCAGAAAAAACCTTTAATATTAAACACAAAGCAAAAACTTTACTGCCGTATAGCATAATTATACTCGGGCTATACACCGTAATGTTGATAATAACTAACTTTGGTATGGGCTTTTACGTAACCAGAATTCCTGATATGGAAAACATAGCAGAAGTATCCCTTATGCGTCAATGGAACTGGCAATCCCAATGGGAAGAACGGGACTGGGTTTCGAATGAAGAAATAATTGCCCGAACAAGAGCTGCCCACCGCGAAATTCTTGATAATAGAGGCTATTTGCGACGCGTATTTTGGAACGACTTAACAGACAACCGCCGTCATATACAAAGGTTTGACATTACCTATCGCTTAGAAAATGGGAATCTCGTGCGTCGCCAATACAGGGTTTCAAATGCATTTATGGAAAGACATGGACTTACGGCCTTGCAAAACGATCCAATTGTACGTCTGGCACGTTATACACTGTTAAATACCCCTGCTGAAATAGATAACATCCGCTTGGAATTTACCAGCAATAACGAACGCACCGGCTTTCCGCCAATTAGAGGGCAGGCACAGCTTGAATCCTTGCTACAAGCAATAAAAGCAGATTACATTTTGCATATATACGAAGCAAATCAAAATCTTAACAGAAGTGGCGGCCAATTTATTTCCTTTACAATTGATATAGAGCCTATACCCGGCGCGCTTATTACCAACGAGTTCAATTCATTTAGGTCATCTCGCTGGAATGAACACATCAGACTTGTAACAACACGCGACAGAAATATTTATACCTGGTTAGAAGAACATGGATATCTAAGATAATAAAAAATTCAAGTGGTTGCGCTCCGCAACCACTTGAATTATGTTAAGAGGCTCATTTCTTTTTTACCTTAAATCTACACTATCCATATTTTTAAGGCGCTCATATTCCTGCATTATAGGATCTTGTTTTGCCTTTTTTGTGTTAAGCTTTATTAAAATTTGCTTTGCAACACGAAGGGCGATCCAAGTACCCCATGCAAGCATTACCCCAAGTATTACATACCATATACTCGGTACATAATTACGAATCACACCATTTAAAAACCAAGCCATATTATCTATTACCCACCAATAATCTTCTGGTATATGTGGCGCAAGTGAGTCTATCGTACGCATCGTATCTTGAATTCTCCATGCCTGTGGATGGCTAGCGTTTTGTACAAGCGTTCCATAAACGATAGCCAGAATAGGCCACGCAGCTATAAATGCAAAAAAATGTTTGATAAGATTTTTTTTATTACGCACATTTTGCCGTGCTTTGTACATAAGCAGTTCGTCACTGTCTGTAACTGGTACTTCTGTTGTTTCTGTTATAACTTTGCTGTTATTCGTTGAATATCCAATACCATCAACCATTAAAGTATCCTCCTTAATGACTGCGGGAGTAGGGGACAATTGCAATGTCTGGCCTTCTTCTAGCCAAGCGGCACGGCCATTTTTAATGAGTTGCTTTGCCCTGCGTGGATATGTTGTACCCACTTTATTAGCCCGCTCATCATAAATAGTAATAATTTCTATAGTGCAACAACTCCTTCACCTGATCATTCTGCCGTTTTTTATTATGGGTGCCTGCCCCTGACCAGTGGAAATATTGTAACACGATAGTAGAACAACTTCAATTGACAATGCAGCAACCCTATTCTCATAAAAAATCTCATAAAAAATATACATAGCTATTTGTCGTTTAATGAATAATTACAACAAATACTGGAACACTTTTAGCAAAGGTTTTATTTTATTTAGCAGCAAAAATATGAAATCTCTGGGGGAGAAAAATATGGAAGAAGTGCTTAGACAAGAAAAAAAGTACCTTATCACCCTTGATAGGTACTTTTATTTGTCTCGTCAATTTTCCCGCATTCTTAAAGAAGATACGCATAGTAATGGGGATGGATATTTAGTTCGCTCTTTATACTTTGATGATATCGACGATACCGATTACGAAGAAAAAATAAACGGTGTCGAAATCCGCAAAAAAATACGACTACGTAATTATGGCCCAAAATCTAAATCTGCAAAACTAGAACTAAAGCAAAAACAGGGCCAGTGGCAAAAAAAGCGTTCTTTATCACTGGACAAAAATAAAGCCCTGCGCATTATTAATGGCGATTATACGGCACTACTAGAATGCAGATCTAACTTTGCAGACGAATGCTTTGGGATTATGAACATGCGCTGTTATCGCCCAAAAACAGTTGTATCATATACACGCAAGGTTTTCGTTGCACAAGAAAATGATACGCGTATAACCTTCGATCACGCCATTAGAGGTACAGAGGCTCGTTTTGATATCTTTTCTACCAACTTTACAGACAGTCCCATATTTGACCCATGTATGGTTGTACTTGAGATCAAGTATAATAGGTTTTTACTAAGTTATATTAAAGACATAATTCAAAGCTGTAATGAAAGCGAACGTGCAATAAGTAAATACTGTTTAGGGCGTACAACTTTAGAAAACTATTATTTTTAGATAAGAATAATAATAGCACTGTGTACACATACTAAATTTAAGGAAAATCAGGAGGGGAAAAATGGTTGGGGTATTAAGAGACTTGGTCGAGCAAGGTGGCGGTTTAACAGTACAAGATATCATTATACGTATTGCCGTTGCAACAGTTTTAAGTATAGTAATTTACATTTCGTACTGGTATACACATACAGGTACTTCTTATAGCGGCAAATTTAATGTATCGCTAGTTACAATAACTGTTCTAACTTGTACAGTTATGACGGTTATTGGTAATAATATAGCACTATCTTTAGGTATGGCTGGGGCATTATCTATTGTACGTTTCCGTACGGCTATAAAAGATTCTAGGGATACTGCATATATTTTTTGGGCGGTAATTATTGGGCTGTGTAGCGGTGTAGCAGACTTTTGGACTGCAATTATTGGTAGCGCCGCAGTATTTATTATACTTTTATTTTTAGGTAAAGTGCGTAACGAGAATCGGATTTTATTAATTATAAAAGGTAACCGCAGCCTAGAGAACGAAATCGAAGGTATTGTATTTACACACTTTAACAGAAAAGCACTTTTACGAGTAAAAAATACAACTGTTGAATCTTTAGAAATGATTTATGAGCTCGACAGGCGCACTTACAGCCTAACCCACAAAGGTGGAAAAAATATTACACAATTGTTATACGAAAAAAATGGTATGGAATATGTAAATGTCGTTACACAAAATGATGAAATAAGCGGGTGATCCTATGCGTAAAAGTATTATTTTTTACGCAGGTTCTTTTGTTGTACTCGTGGTTGTATTAATCGTTTTTATGCACTTTGACGCAAACAGTCAATCCGTACGATACCACCAACACTTAAGAAACCCTAGCGAAGCCGATTTGGGCATATGTATCCATTGTAATCAAGATACTTTTTTGTGCACTCATTTACCTATAATGATAATTGACACATTTGGCCAGGATGTCCCGGGGAGACCCATCGCTTTTGGACTGGGTGAATATACTCGTGAACTGCGAAATACCTTCCACACAACACCACAAGGCGAAACCGAAACCCTAGCCCATATATCACTAATAGACAATTCAAACAATTGGAATCATGATACAGACACCCCAATACTTGAATCTTTAGCAAACATACGTATACGTGGCAATTCATCTCGTTTTTTTGATAAGCCAAACTATCGCATATCCTTAATTAATGCAGATGACAGCAATAACCGTCAGCCTTTATTAGGCATGGCACCCGGGCACGAATGGGCATTGCATGGTCCGTTTCTAGACAAAACCCTTATGCGCAATTATATGTGGATGAATATGGCCTCCTATGTAATGACCAATCAATTTGTGCCAGAAGTACGCTTTTTCGAGTTAATTTTAAATGGAGAATTTCAAGGACTATACGTGCTTATGGAAACATTAAGAGTCGAACCCAATCGTGTTAATTTAAACCGATACAGGCCGGGGATGAGCGAAACCAGTTACTTTTTCCGCATAGACTGGGCAACGCAAAATCCAAATAGAAAAATAGAAACCTTTGGCATATACACCCTAAGGCTGGAGTACGAAAGTCTAATAGAAATTTTGTATCCTACGTATTTAAACCAAAGCGACAGGGTACGCGATTATGTTACAGGCAGCATTAACGCTTTCGAACGATTTTTATACTCCACAGAAATGCTAACAAACCCAAGAGGAATAGAAAAATATATTGACATAAACTCATTTGTTGATTTTTTTATCATTAACGAACTGATAGGTAATAATGACCTATTCGCAGGATCCACCTATTTCCACAAAGATATAAGGGGAAGGTTGGTTGCAGGTCCCGTATGGGATTTTAACAATATATTCGATAATTTTTTCTTAAGCTTCCCAGCAGATGAATTTTATCTTAACGGACGCGGTTGGTTTGATAGATTGTTTATGTCACCATACTTTACCACACAAGTTATACGACGCTGGAATACCTTACGTCAAGGAGCCTTGTCCGAAGAGCGGCTTATAAATTACATGGATGACGTAGAAGCATGGCTTGGTAGTGCTATTGACCGAAACTTTGATGTATGGGGCTTTAGCTTTGACTATAGAAATTTAAGCCATCTGGCGCATCGCACCCTACGGCCAGAAGAACGCGCAATGGGAATTACAGTAGCAGATCTTAATCCATCCAGTTTCGAAGAGGCCATAGAGCAAAAACGAAACTTTATGATAGAGCGTAGTCGCTGGATGGACGACCATATTGAAACATTACGTCAGTACAGCCACCAGTCCAGACATGCATTGTGGCATCTACCCTAGGAGTTGTTAGCATGGCAAAATATTTGATTTCTATATTTTTATTAATGATACTGGCTGTTATCGGTTTTCATGGGTATTTTTATGCGGGACTCTTTATCGACTTTCGACCCAATGCACCAGTGCATGTTCCTTTTCGCGCAGAAGATGATGGGATTTTTAAAGACGATAACGAATCACCACTACTACTGCGCGGCGCAGAAGTTATCTCCTTTGTACCAGGCCAATCTTATTGGAACCTAGGTGCCAAAAAAGAAGATTATTTGCGCTGGCTTGGACACATTGCAGACATGGGTGCGACCACTATTTATGCGGCAAGTGTTATGAATAGTGAATTTTATAACGCACTGCATAAATTTAATACCACCGGAGAAAACTATCTTTTGCTTATCCAAGGTGTCGATGGCGTATATAGAGAAGACTTAACCGCGTCTATTATAAGGGCAATAGACATTATACATGGCAACAGAATCGATTTGCTTAACAACCATGGCATACAAACTTATTTGCGAGATATTTCCCCATGGGTTGTCGGATTTGTTATCGGCGCGGATTGGAACCCTGACACGATAGCCTTTATAAAAAATAATGTTAATATGCCAGATAGCTTTGAAGGACGCTTTTTTAGCACAAAAGAAGGAGCCAATCGGTTTGAAGCAATGCTTGCCCATGTAATGAATGACGCAACAGACTACGAAACTCGTCGTTTTAAAACCCAGAGACCAATTAGCTTTTTCTCAAGCCCCCTAGTAGACTTTCTTGAATATGAAATGTTCTATGCAGCACAATTACGTAAATATGTACAACTCAATCACGAAAATATTGTCCCTTCGGAGCATATGCAAGCTGGCATTTTTGCGGCTTACCGATTGTTTTATCTAACTGATGACTTTTTAAGCCTTATAGTTCCACAACAGCGGGATGAAATTGCACATTTATTAGAAGATTTAAATTTAAACTGCGACTTTAACGGTTACTTAGACCTATTAACACGTTACCATACGATGCCCGCAGTAGCAGTCGGATTTAGCGTATCTTCTGGTCGTGCGCCAGTACGCATACATGCACGCCCCTATAACGAAAAGCAGCAAGGTCAAGCATTAGCCTCACTTAGCCAGCAATTAGAAGCACGTGGCTGGGCAGGCAATATAATCTCAACTTGGCAGGATAGTTGGAAACGACGCACCTGGAATACAGCATTTGCTGCAGAACCTTGGCGCAACCAATATTGGAATAATATCCAATCTCTCTCAGAAGGTTATGGGCTGATGGCTTTTGACCCAGGTGCAAAAAGCCGCCCTGTTTATATAGATGGCGTTGCAGATGAATGGGAGGGCCATCATCCTGTACACGAATACGACGGTATAAGTATATATGCCAAGCAAAGTGTACAAAATCTTTATTTGTTAATACGCGGAGATAGTGTAAACCCAGAAAACACATTACACTTGCCTATAAAAGTGACTCCAAATTCCGGCACATCAACCTACCAACATTTAGAATTTGATAGGCCTGCCAACTTTTTGCTAACCTTGCAAGGCACAGCAAATACGCGATTAATGGTAAATATGCGCTACAACTCAACGTTCATGCGCTTCCATGAAGAAAAAACAGGAGAAAACCCCTTTGCATTTGTACCACCTAGATGGGAATCAGAATTTGTACCAATAATGATTGCATTACAAAATACACGCATATTTGAAGCCCATGAACTCGCAACCATTGCACAGCGAAGGCTGGAATCTTGGGAAACTGGACGGCTTACTCACGGAATAAATAATCCCTCACACCATAACTTTAACTCTTTGGCAGACTTTAGTTTTGGTCCTAATCTTATTGAAATAAGAATACCATGGATGTTACTCAATTTTTTTGATCCATCCACAATGCAAGTACATGACGATTATTTCGATAATTTTGGTGTAGAGGGTTTATCCATCAAAAATATTTATGTTGGTGTTGCCCATTCAAATTCAAAACATGTAAGTATGTCTCCAATAGATTTGCACTCATGGAGGGGTAATTTAAAGTTTCACGAGCGATTAAAGTCTTCTTATTATATTATGCAACAAGCATGGAGGGGATAGTATGGTAAATGACATCAGGATTCATATGGCTATTCTTATGTACCTGACTGGCTGTATTTCGCTTATGGCATACAATGCAGTCGTTATTTTTCACAAAAAAAACAGCAGTCAAGAGATGCTGAAAAATACAAACAAATGGATTAAATCCATTTTTCAAAAATCATTTGGCTCAAAATATAAGAAGCATCTCATAAAAAACCTAAAGCACGTAGAAAAATTAATCGCATTTTCCAATGCATTAAACTACTTTAAGCGCGAACAAAGTAATGAGTCTTATAGTAAGTATATAAACATGTTAGTACAGAGTGAAATTTTTCGCACCCTTGCAATAGCTTATAGACACAAAAAAAATGAGGAACGTGCATATTTTGCCTATTTCATTTCCCAGTACCCACAACTTGCAAAAAATACAGAAGGTATATGTACAGATACGATAAATACAATGGTTTCTTACATAGAAACTTCTGATATTTATTGTAGGTCAAATGTGTTAAAAGCTCTTTGCAGAGTTGGAGATATGCATGGAATAGCAAATGTTTTACAATCGTTTAGTGATAATTTTAATTTTATACACCATAGGTTATTAGCAGAAGATCTATTTAGCTTTGCAGGTGACAAAGAAGTATTAGCCCTGTATTTATGGGAAAAATATAAAATGTGGAATAGTAATATAATGTTAGGGGTCGTAACATTTATAACAATGTTTTCCGATGTATTTAAAAATGCTTTTTTACCGATACTGCAAAATAAATCCACCGATGCTAAAATTTGCATTGCAATTATCCGCTACTATAAAAACTACAGTTTTAATCCGGCACAACCCCTATTGATAGAATATTTAAATCAAACCGAAAATTATGATTTTGCTATAGAAGCTGCGGCCGCATTAAGTGCTTATCCCGGGCAAAATACCATTCATGCTTTAATATCCGCATTGCAAAGCGACAACTGGCATGTGCGGTACAGCGCGGCATCTTCCCTTGTTACACTTGACGAGTATCCGGATTATTTAATTAACCACCTAAACAGCCATAGAGATGCACTGCAAATTGTACAATACATGTTAGAGCATACAAACAATGAAAAAAGTATGAATGTGAGTGAAGTTATCATATGATGAACTTTTTAACACAGGTTGTTTTTTTCGCCAGTATATTTTTTATAATTTATCTGTTAATTTATGCAACTTTCGCCTTTATGTCTACAGCAATAGGGGCTTACACATTGCGGAACAAAGAACGTATGCAAATTCTTAAAAACGAACTAAAGCATACCACGATACCGGTATCTATTATTGTACCTGCATACAACGAGGCTGCTGTAATAATCAAAAGCGTAAGGTCCTTATTGGCATTAGACTACCAGATTTATGAAGTTATTGTAGTAGACGATGAGTCTAAAGACAATACAGCCCAATTGCTTATAGATGAATTTAACATGAAGTTTTTTAATCGGCCAATTAACCATGCACTAAAATGCAAACCCCACACTGCCGTATATGAACAAAAAGTAGACGATGTAAATCTTACACTTATACGCAAACTAAACGGCGGCAAGGCTGATGCTTTAAATATGGGCATTAACGCTTGCCGTTACCCATATTTTATTTGTATGGATGCAGATTCTTTTTTACAAAAAGATTCTTTAGAAAAAATTATACAGCCAATACTCGAAGATGATACAACCGTATCTGTCGGAGGGATGATACTGATATCCCAATGTGTGCAAATAGAAAATGGAATGGCTGTAAACTACAAACTGCCTCTAAACCTACTTGTAAGTATGCAAGCAGTAGAATATGACCGTACATTTTTAGGCAGCCGCATTCTTTTTGATACATTTAACGGCAATTTAATAATCTCCGGTGCTTTTGGATTATTTAAAAAGTCTATAGTAGTGGCTGCAGGCGGTTACGATGTTAGCAACTTGGGAGAAGATATGGAGCTGGCGCTAAAAACCCATGTTTATTGCAGAAATAATAACATAAAGTATCGTATGCGTTATGCCCCACATTCTATTTGTTTAACACAGGCACCTTCACGCATCAAAGACTTACTTGGTCAACGTAGACGCTGGCATGTGGGCATGTTTCAAAGTATGCGCGAACACTGGCAAATTTTTTTGAATCTGAGGTTTGGTGTGGTCAGTTTATTATCTTTTATGTATTATTTACTATATGAGCTTTTTTCGCCAATAATAGAACTATTTGGTATCCTTTCCATAATTGCAGCCGCACATTTAAACATTCTTAACGTTAGGTTTATGATCGTATTCCTAGTACTTTATGCAATATACGGAATTGTTCTAAGCTTATGTATTTTTACGCAGCATATATATCAGCAAAAGTTCAAATTATCTACCGTAGACATAATAAAAACCCTTTTTGTGTGTTTATTAGAATTTACTTTCTTTCGCTATTTACTACTTTTCAACCGTATCACAGCATTTATCAGGTATGACAAACACAAAAAAACATGGGGTACAATTACGCGAAATTAGAAGTAGTATTAGACACCCCTATGAAATTGCGGATCACATTTCATAGGGGTGTTTTTATAATTAAAAATACGTAGCACAAACAGGTTTTTCATCAAGGGAAAATGCCCGGCTTAATTCATCTAATTTGCTAACATCTGAAATAGTGGCTTTACCAAATTTGACAAGGGATTTTAAGTTTGCACAGCCCATAATAACAGAAGAAAGTTCTGATATATCAATATCAATAGACACATCAGGAGTGCCGCTATCTGCAATAACACATTGCCCATTAGTAAATTCCAGCAGGAATGGCTTATTATTTTCCGGTACAAAACTATCAGTTACATTAATTTGTGCTGTCATACTCAAGTTACCAAAGCGGCAATCTTTAATGTCCGCAAAAAAGCCTTCTATATTGCAAATGCGGTACATGATGCCAAGTCCAGTTTTGCAGCATTCTTGATACACATTAAAAAGTGTCCGGTCCGAATTATTACGCGGGTCTGCAATCGTGTTAATAAGGCCTTCATCCTGTGTATTGATAATGACATAACGTATTTGGTCTGCTTGGCTTTTTAAAAAGGTCATCAGTTCTAAAAACACCTCTGAACTATCAAAAAACATTTCATTAACAAGCATGTCATTTATAAGAAACGCTTCTGTTTCACTTTTTTTAAAACCGCAAGCAATGTAACCGTGTACTACATCGTTTTTTACATATGCAAAAATTTTAACCGCGGGATTTTTTAGGCGTGTTGCAAATTCATCCGCATGTTTTGCAATTAAACCATGAGTGTCTCTTACTTTAGAGTTATAAAACTCCGTAAGCATTTCCGCATCTTTTTCTTTAAGGCAGATGATATGCTTTTTAGAATTACCGCTTGGTAAAAAACCAGGGCGCAGCTTAAATTGCTGAAGCAATGTGCCAAAACCAAAACCCATTTTATGATAGAACTCAGAGTTAAATGGGTATAGTATTGCTACGTTTCTGCTATTCTCTCGTAAATCATTAATAAAATAACGAATAATTTCGAAAGCAATTTTTTCTTTTTTCCTGCACAGGTCTACGGCTACAGAGCCTATTCCACCTGCGTTTATCATGGTTTGGCGCATGTTCATTTTAAAATCCCATATATTAAAACAGCCAGCAAAGTTGTCTTGGTCATATACGCCGTAATAGGTAACATCACTGCGTTTATTAGTTTCGGTTAGTATTTCTGTGTATTGCTCTATGTTTCTAACATAACCAATTGCGGGGTAAGCATCAAGTAGAAGCGATGCAAGTTTAGGTATGTCTTTTTCGGCTAATGGTGCAAATTTGTGCATATAGATCCTTCTCTCTTAAAGTAATGATTTTTTTACTAGGCGGTCAATCCACTCATGTCCATCTGGATATGTTGTTTTAAGTGCGCCTATAAGCCAATTTCTACGTTCATCGTCCAACAGATGGGCGGTGTGATAAAAATCATAGATAGTTTTTGGCCATGTCAAATATACAGGCGCCGCTTTAAAATATAGGCCAACTTCTGGCGAAAAGTAAGGGATTCTATCATTGTGTAATATTGCCTTATCCAGCGGCCTTGTTATATTGTGCTCCTTATTGCAAAGCAGATTGTCATCTACTCTTTCATCGAAACAAATTTCTATAAAGTCGCAATTTACATGTTCGTTTCTTGCCATTTTCCATGAGAAAATGCCGTTTTTTTCATCTTGTGGCTCAATGGTAACCAGAGTACAATCGGTTGTTACCGCCCACACGCAAAAAACTTTCTGAGCCCTCTCTTCATCTACGCTATTAATTGCTACCAGATGGTCAATTTCTGCATTATCCCAAACATGTTGATAAATTTTCCACCCTTGGCTAAACATGAAGCTTAAGATATCATTCCGATACTCGTTAAATACAGAAATATCAAAGTCCGTGTGTTTTCTGTTTACTCGGTTTAAAAACAAGTCTATTGCAAATCCGCCGCATACAGTGTACGGCACGCCGGATTTTGTTATTAGCTCGTGGGCATCATGTATTAGTTTATTCATTAATTTCCTCCCTTAAAGAACTACGTTAAATAAGTTCTACCATCATTTCAATTTCTGCAGATATATCGCCGGGCAATACGTTAACACCAATGGCAGAACGTGAAGGGCAGCCTCGTTCTTCTCCAAAAATAGCTACTAATAACTCTGTTGCCGCATTCGCTGCTTTTGGCTGGTCGTAAAAATCGTTAGCACTGTTTATAAATACAGTTGCCTTTACGCAATTTACTTTATCTAAATCTCCGACTGCCGATTTAAGTACGGCAAGCACATTTAGCATTGCATTCCTTGCTGCTGTTTGAGCATCTTGTAAAGATACTTCCGAACCGACCTTACCTGTAATATTAATACCATTAATCATTGGCCCACAGCCGGATACATATGCTAATTTACCATCGCAAAACAATTTGCATGGTGTGTATACACCGCCTTTGGCTGGTGGTTCTGGCAGGGTATAACCTAGTTCATTTAACTTTTTTTCTACGTTGCTCATTTTTTGCACCTCACATATTTTTTATTGTAACACCATAATTACCACATACTTGCCCATTTGTCCACGCCAGTTTTCCATTTACAATTACATCCTCCACGCCCTGTGCTAAAAGTCCGCTTTGTGTAAAGTTAGAATTATCTTTTAAATTTTCCGGCGAAAAAATATTAACATCCGCAAAATATCCCGGTTTTAACAACCCGCGGTTGCGGATATTTAATGCCTGTGCAGGCAACATAGTCATTTTTTTAATAGCTTCCTGAATGGTTAATACCTGCCGCCCCAAAACAAAATCTCTAATAATTTTAGGAAAGGCCGAAAATGTCCGAGGATGCGCTGTTTGTATGTTTTGCGGGTAAAGGGCATCGGAAATTACACTGGCATAGGGCAATTTTGCAACAATGTCTACATCTTCCGAGGACATACTCATTACAATGACACCGGCACGCCCTTCTTCCCCAACGAGTACTTTGCTAATAACCGAATATGGACATTCACCTGAGTCGGCACATATTTCTGCTACATTTTTGCCGTTATAATCTATAAATTTTGCCAGAGAGTTTAAAACTATGCGCTCAAATCCAAGAGACATTACATAGTTATCCCAGTTTTCATATTTTAGCAAAAGCGCAGATTTTAATGCACTCGCGTCAGCCCATAAATTACGTGGGAATTCTGGTGGAAGCAGGGAAAGCAGTGATGTAGCACCGCCAGCGTATGGGTAAAAATCTACACCAATTTGATGGTTTTTCCGTGCGTTGTTTATAACTTCAATTGCGGAATAAATTCCCTTACCCCAATTTTCTGTGCCGCAACATTTAAAATGGCTTATTTGCAAGGGTAGGTCCGCCCTTTGCGCAATATCGATTACCTCTTGTACGGATTGCACCAAGGAATCACCCTCACCACGTATATGTGCGGTAAGTGTGCCACCATATTGCGCTGCAACACGTGATACTTCTGCCATTTCTTGAACAGTAGAGTAACACTCGGGTTTATACATAATACCAAGGGAAATACCTAAAGCACCGGCAGCCATTCCATCATCTGTAATATGCTTTGCGATTTCTATCTCCTGTTTGGTAAAGGCCGTGCTGTCCAAACCCTTTACACCTGCCCGAATACTACACGAGCCTATCATACCTCCAATATTAATTGGCAGCGGCTGGCTGCTAAGTGCATCCTCGTATGCCGCAAAAGAATCTAAAACTAAGAAGTGAGGCTTTTCACCAAGTACAGGGGAGAGCGTATCGGCCATATCTGGCGAGTATGGGTAAGGTGTTAATCCGCAAGACCCTGTAATCGCAGTGGTGATACCTTGGGCCAGTTCGATTGCACCAAAGTTATCTCTAAAAACAGCATAATCTGCGTGACGGTGAATATCTACAAAACCTGGTGTTACTACACGTCCATTGGCATTTATATTAATTGCATTTTCTTTTGCATTTGTAGGTAATTTACCAATTGCTGATATTTTATCGTCAACAATTAGCACATCCCCAATATACGGTTCATTACCAGATCCATCAATAATTAAACCACTTTGGATAAGTGTTTTCACCAAACGCGCCCTCGCGCATCCACTTTAATTCTACGCAAACTGCCACCGTCATCTGCAAAAAAATAATCTTGCAGGTTAATGGCTGTACATATATGTGCCGGAATTAACTTTAGTGTATCGCCAATTTTAAGACCGGTTTCGCCCCCATTGGTTGCGGTTCTAATTATTCCGTGTTCTTCATTAGATCTATCTAAAATCAAATCATCACGCCCAACAACGCGGGCAAAGCCGGGTAGGGGAATTGGCGGTACATTAAGTCGTACATCCGCAGCAAGCGCTTTTACGCCAGCATCTACAACCGCAAGGGATGGTGTTGGCGTACTTACCACGGTTGCAGCTATATATGCGGCAATGTCGATTTCTTCGCACACGCCTTGCAAATTTGTCATCCAATCATGAAATACATAAGTACCCGGACGTATTTCATTTACAAGTCCGGTTTTAGCAACAGACAACCCCGTAGGTGTAGATCCTGCACTAATATCTCGGATATCAAAATCCAAATCTCGTAGTGTATTTGCCGCCACCTTTATCAATTGTCCTTCTTCTTCGCCTGCTGCTTGTACGCTTGTGGTTGCTTGGCCCTTGTATAACAAACTTTTAAATGTGTACACCCCAGTAACATCTATACCAGGTAATTTACGAATGGCTTCACCAATTTCACACAATTTACTATGCACTGCTCCGGTACGTTTTAGGCCGGTGTCAATTTCTATCCGTGCTTCAAATTTTGTGTTTTCCGCAACAGCAAAATCTGATAATGCCTGTGCGCCTTCTACGCTATCTATCGCCAAAATAAGACGTTTCACCTTTTTTTGTATGGATAATGCCCTGTCTAATTTGCTTTTGCCTATAAGCGGATAAGCAATAAAAATATCCTCAATCCCGCCATCTGCAAAAACTTCTGCCTCGGAAGTTTTTGCGCATGAAATTCCTACTGCACCTGCAGCCAGCTGCATTTTTGCAATTTCTACAGATTTATGCGTTTTAATATGCGGCCTGCAAGCACAATTGAAACTGTTTGCAGCCGCCTGCATTTTTCTAATGTTCTCGCTCATTCTTGCCCAATCTACTACAATACAGGGCGTGTCTAAAGTTTTCATTTTATGATCCATCCCTTCCGAAAGTTATTTCAAGAGCCTAGTGCCACTAGCCACTTGAAATAATTTAATATGTTTCATTTAACCGACTATACCATGTTTTTACTTTAATTGCATTGAAAAAAGCCATACTTTATGCTATATTTTTTTCGGAGGTGGTTTTTTGTGAAACCTAAATATATACCGCTAGAAAAGCGTTCCAAAAAGCAGCAGAAAGAATTCCATTCCATGCAACGCAAAGATTGGGGAAATCTAAATCCCACAACAAGAAAAACTCCAAATAAAAAAGCTTTTAATCGTAAAAAAGCCAGACAGTGGTGCGTAACACACGACCCCTTGTCTGGCTTTTATCTATGGTTGATTAAGGAATGAGTAATATTAGAAATCCCGCTTGGCACACTGAAACTTACGTTTTCAAGCGCGAACCCGGGATATTCCTTATATAAATTTTTTATTTCAACCGCACTGTTCATAAAATGCTTCCTCCAGTTTACTTCGCAATTCGGCCAAAGATAATCCCGCCGCATTGCCTTGAACAAAACATCCGCGGCCTTGAACGGTGATAACTCTGTCAATACTTAAATTGAAAGACAGCAATTTTCTATGCGCAAACAGTTAATATTATGTGTTATACTGCACAAAACAAATCCTGCACAGCGGGTGTCGCAAAACGACAGGCCGCCCATTTACGGAAGGGTGGGGCAGAGCACCATTCTTAAAGGAGGGGACACAAGTGTATTATCTAGCAATTGACATCGGTGCATCCAGTGGCAGGCATATATTAGGTCAGCTTACAAACGGCAAATTAAACCTTGAGGAAATCCACCGCTTCAAAAACGAAATGACCTCTATAAATGGACAATTATGCTGGGATATCGAAGCATTGTTTAATGAAATAATCACAGGACTCGCAAAATGCAAATCCCTTGGCAAAATTCCGCAAAGTGTTGGAATCGACACCTGGGGTGTAGATTTTGTTTTGCTTAAAGACGGCAAGCCCCTTGACAATGCAGTTGCATACCGGGATAGTCGCACCGCCGACATAGATAAAATTTTAGATAAATTCGTTAGCGAGCAGGAGCTATATCGCAAAATGGGTATACAAAAACAGTCATTTAACACGGTATATCAACTTCTTGCATTAAAACAACACAACCCAAACCTGCTAGAAAATGCCGATGGTTTTTTGCTAATGCCTGAGTTTTTTAGTTATCTTTTATCAGGCACATGTAAACACGAATATACAATTGCAACGACTACGAGCATGATAAACGCAAGCAGCAAAAACTGGGATTTCGACTTAATTAAGCAGATAGGACTCCCCCAAAATATTTTTGGAGAAATTGCCACACCGGGTACAAAACTTGGCAAATTGCTACCTCAGATACAAGCGCGCGTCGGTTTTGATTGTGACGTAATCTACCCCTGCACTCACGACACAGCCTCAGCAGTTGTAAGCGCACCAATAGACGAAAACAGCATATACCTATCCAGTGGCACATGGAGCCTTATAGGTACAGAACTTGCAACGCCAATATGTACCGAAAACAGCCGCAAAGCAAACCTAACCAACGAAGGCGGCTTTAAATATAGATACCGCTATTTAAAAAACATCATGGGCTTGTGGATTATCCAAAGCATAAAAAAAGAACTCAACCACAAATACAGTTATGAAGAATTATGTAACATGGCCAAAGAAAACAGTAGCTTCCCCTCACGAATTGACGTTAACCAACACCGATTTCTCGCACCACAAAACATGATAGACACCATAAAAACAGCCTGTGCCGAATCTGAACAAAAAATCCCCCAGACAATAGGAGAACTAGTATTTTGCATATACCAAAGCCTTGCAGACAGCTACGCCCAAGCAGTACAAGACTTAGAAACCTTAACAAACAAAACCTTTAACAAAATTTGCATCATCGGTGGCGGAAGCCAAAATACCTACTTAAATGAACTAACCGCAAAAGCCTGTAATAAAACCGTAACCGCAGGGCCGGTAGAAGGCACAGCCATCGGAAATATACTCGTACAAATGATCACCGCCAACCAACTATCATGTCTTAATGAGGCACGGCAAATAGTAAAACAGTCATTTAACATTAAAACATATACAAGGAGGTCATTTGCATGACAACAATGATAGGAACCTACGGAACCCCCGCGCTAACCTATGCCGCCCAATTTAAAGACATAAACGCAAACACCGCATGGTTTCATGGGTTTGATGAATTCGCCTTTGAAGAATGCACACGCCACGGAATTAACCCCTGTGTAGAATTTGCAACATTTCGCGCCGATTATAAAAAATTCCCCCATCTAATTCCCATAGATGTTGACGGAAATCCCATCCGTTACAAAACTCACTTACAAGGCGTGTGTCTATCAAAAACCGATTTTTTGGATGAAATCGAAAATAATCTTAAAACCGGCCTTTCTACTTACACTCCGGCAGGAATATGGCTGGACTACATGACATATGGCGGTTGGTTCGAAGACCCATCCCCGGATCTTCAAGATTCGTGCTTTTGCGCCGATTGTATACGTCACTTT
>Ga0136643_10002181_pt1 | contig 25116 bp, 10 predicted proteins | sample TergutLab28metaG_FD_96883 | JGI IMG/M metagenome (GOLD analysis project Ga0136643, IMG submission 96883) | Labiotermes labralis P1 segment gut microbial communities from Petit-Saut dam, French Guiana - Lab288 P1 (version 3) (version 3) | ecosystem: Host-associated > Arthropoda: Insects >... | reverse complement strand
GTGTGTGTTTGTGTGTGTGTGTGTGTGTGTGTGTGTGTGTGGTGTGTGTATGTGTGTGTGGGTGTGTGTGTGTGTGTGTGGTGTGTGTATGGGTGTGTGTGTGTGAGTGTGTGTATGTGTATGTGTGTGTGTGTGTATGTGTGTGTGAGTGAGCGTGTATGTATGTATGTGTGTGGTGTGTGTGGTGTTTATGTGTGCGTGTGTATGTGTGAGTGTGTGTGTGTGTGTGTGAGTGGTAAATGAAAGGTGAAGTTACCTGCACATAAACATGAAACCACGAGGAGGTGTGAGAGAGTGAAGACAAGTCCACGATTTGTAACCTCAACACTAAAAAAAAATTGGCAGAATGATTATACACCTTTTTTCTTCCTTTTGCTTAGCCTCTCCCCTGAGTTTCTTTCACCATTTTCTGTACTTGTCTCTTGTTATTAGGCTATTTTTTTCGCCTTCCTAGTTTGTTACCGATGCTAGCGAAGGGGACGGTGTGAAATGTTCCAGAGTGGGGAAGGAACCAGCTGGCTTTAACCCGCACCTCCCATGTTCGTTCATTTCCTGACCCGTGTGTAATTGGTGCAGATGAGTTGTCGGCTTCACACCTTGGTCTCTTTGCTTCCAAGGACGTACATACCGGTAACCATTGGATAAGAGGCTTGGCAGGTCCCGTGACGAAAAGAAATATAACTCCTCAACCCGGAATCGGCTCCGGTCCTTCATTTTGTAGCACGAGTTTTGAGGACCCGTTGCCCCAGGGCCTTGTAGTTGTGGTGCTCCCAGAACACACACATATATATATATGTGTGTGTGTGTGTGTGTGTGTGTACTGCGTGTACGTGTTTGTGTCATGGTCACAATTTCAGGCAGTGGATCAAAACCATGAACATCCACTGAAGGAAGGACCACATACAACACAAAGCAGTGACCATGGCACACACACACACACACACACACACAATACACATGTGTGTGTGTGTGTGTGTGTGTGGGTGTGTGTGTGTGTGTGGGTGTGTGTGTGTGTGTGTGTGTGGGTGTGGTCATTACTTTGTATTGTATGTGGTCCTTCCTTCAGTGGAGGTTCATGGTTTTGATCCATTGCCTAGAATTGTCTCATAAAGACGTCTGTAGTACGTGGATAATATTAAAGATAGTCGTCAGTGGAACGGTTTTGAAATGGCTTCACGTTCGTTGCAAACCTCAGACGAAGTCTAATCTCTCTCGAACTGACAAAGTATTGGATCTTTTTAGGAATTAATGGAGTGTCCTGGAAGTTTCGGTTTCAGCCCCACTGACGTCACAGTATAACTTACTGGCGAAGAAGGAAATATAATAAGTTTCAAAGTTCAGAGTTCAAATATTTCTGAAATTGTGGCGTTCTGTATTATTAAACTCTCTCGTTTTGAAATTGGTTTCTAACATTACTGAGGAAAGTGAGGTTTTCAGTTTTTTAAGTGTAGAAGTGCCCCGAAGTTATGGGCAACAGTTTTCTTCGAAAATTTGGTAACTGTCAAACCTAAAAGAAACAAATTGTATGTTTTAGAGACGAGAGCAGTGTCATTTACGCTTTAAATCTAATGTGATATAACTTACTTTTATATTGTTCTTGCAGACTTCATTAGGTTTTTTATGATTTTGAAACTTGGTTTCTTACATTCAGGGCATAACGTAGCCTGGTGGTGTGTGGTAACAATGCTGGAGGGAATATTTCGATTTAAGACAGAAGAAGTAAATTGAAATTAAAGAAAATAATAATATCAACAACATCTTCATTTTCACTATTCACAGAGTATTGTTACTGTACCCAGTCCAAGAAGGAAGGATTGGGGGAGGGGGAGCATGAGATGCAGATGGAAGAAAAGATAAATATATGCCTGGTCTTGGTAGGGAAACCTAAAGGAATAAAGTCACTTGTAATGCTTAGACATATATGGATGTGTGACATTAAAATGGATCTTAAAGAAATAATCTGGGACGTTCTGGACTGGGTTATTCTGACTATGGGTAGGGAAGGTTGGCTACTTCTGGTGAACGAGGTAATGAAAGTTCGACCACTGTAAATGTGGGAAATTATCTTAATTCGGTGACAGAATGTTAACGTATCACGAAGGACTGTGTTCCTTATAGGTGGTTGTTTAATTTCCATCACATATCATGTACAGGGTGATTTTAAAGTAAATGCATGAGATTAAGTTGATATATCATCCTACATCAATTTAAAGTTTATTACCCAATTTCAGCATGAGCCCCGACATTTTATACACACTTGCGAAAACTTAAAGTCCCTCTCAGTACTCTGTTAAGGAATATCAGAAAGAGCAGCAGAAGTATTTCGAACTTCCTTTTCAGCTATCATGTCTTTTTGGTTTGTCCTCCACGCCCAATCCAGTTACAGGAAAATTGTTGGCTAACCGAGATTGCAAAGTGAATGCGTATGGTTAAACAGCAGTGTTTTGTAAAAGGAAAGTTACGCTGTTATGATTATTGTACATTTCTAAAACTCAAAAACTGCCATTTTGTGACCAATGTAATTCTTAATAATTTTATTTTACGTTACGTTAAAATCATCCTGTATAAGGTAAATTCATATATATATATATATATGAATTTACCTTAATTCCGTCTCCAGATACTCTAGAAACCCCATATCTTTTGGTCATAGCTGTATTAGAGAAACGAATCTTTTCACAAGTTACGTATGTATATACTCGTATGCACATATTCCTTTCATATTATCATGCATACAAAATTTCCTATCCCGTGTCCTAGATTTTCCTTATATCCATTGCGGATTGGAAATAAGATTTCCGAACAACTGTGATTCACGGCTCTTTTATTTTTGTCAGATTTCCATCATACGTTCTTAGCTCGTATGCTTTTTTTCCCCCCTTTGTTTCATGCATATTTTGTCCCATCCTTCCGTTCACTTACTTGGTTTGTTGTCTCCCAGTGGACTGAGTTCCCCCTGCAATATTCCTACATAGTGAGGCTATGTATGTATAACAAGCATGTAACTAGAATCGAGTGTGTGACGAAGTGTGATATGGTGACCAATATTTTGTTCCAAAGTAATGTCTTGTGCCAGCTGAATCTCTTTCGTTCCTATGGCTTAACTCTTTTCCAAACTGAAGTATATTCATCAACAAGTCGGGAAATCTTATATTTATTTGACCGTGATTCATTGTAATAGTTGATGTCACTTGCTATTTTTATTTCACTTCTTATGCGCTCAACATGTTTCGGACATTAATATATCCATCATCAGGAGCTCACGACTATTCTGTTGAATCACCACATTGGTCGTATTGTTCTTGGTTCGATGTGTGTTGGAGTTTCGGTGTGGTTGGGTTGGAGTGGTATCCGTGTTGCAGGCTTCAGTGAATAATAAAGACAGTTTTAGTCAACACATCTTTTATTACTAAAGCAATAACTAATTTTATAGAATGCTACGTGTTTCGACTCGTAAGGTTCATCAGGCGCGAATAAAGTGAATGAAAATGAAGCCACTCAGCTACTGGGATATCAAGTCTCAAAACGTTTCTAATTTTTTCTCATAACTTTTGCTTTAAGTATTTCTGCATTGATAAATTTTGACCTTATGACTTTCGAAATTCAAGCAGAATTATATTTAAGCCAACACGTGAAACTTCCAAATTTTAATCAAAATTAAAACCGGCCGACAAATTTTAGTGAAACTCACCAGTATAAAGTAATGGCAATACGTTGGGTTTTGTGACTAAAGATCACGATGTGTGATTCGAGGTTGCTGAAATTTCAAGTTCTCATGAGTGTTACTTGGTGTCGATTGACGTACAGTTACCGACGCACCGAGCGTATTGGTTTTCTTTATCCGGAATATGAGAATGCCGGGTAATACTTCGAAATGTCGGTAACTATTTACCAAACAAAACGACGTAACTTTCCGTATGACTTCAATCTGCAAATGTGCGATTTATGGAAAACTTCCATTCCGCTGTCCTCTCTAAAGAAGGACAAGTGCGTTTTCTTGTGATGTGGAAACAAATGTTTTAAATAATATTTCTCTGAAGTTTAGGCTCTAAGGACTTAAGCGTTGCAAACAAAAATGTTTTCATTAATTGTAATGCAATAAATCTTTATGGGGAGCCACGGAAACTCAGGCGGTTTAGAAACTGCTCATGGGATGGAGAGTCCTGGGTTCTAATCCCTGCAGGAAGAAGACGTAGTTTGTTCTACGTACGTGAAGACGGGCCCTGGACCCTACCCAGCCCCCTATGCAGTGGGTACCGGGATTTATTTCAGGGGGTAAAGCGGCCAGGGCGTGATGTTGAACACTCCAGTTTAGTGCCGAGATCAAGAATGAGTGGAGCCGTACCTCCACTTTCTCTTTCATATCCTCTGTGCGTTGATAACGATATTATCTTTATATTTTAATCTTGCACGATAAATGTAATTTTTCCCTTCTGCTTATTATGCGCTCGGCCATGATTAAGTTGTGAAGTCGATGTGTTGATGCGTACATTCTTAACTCGGTTGCAGATGGAGCAGTGTGGGAAACTTCACGCCCTGGACACTTTACCCTCAGAGTATGGGTATTCGGCGCTCATTGGATGGGAGACTTGGTGAGCCTCATGACCAGGCAGTGCACTCGGAATAGGGAAATATCTCATACCCTTGTCGTTAATGGTATCCGACTCTTAGATCGAAGAGCCCATTGCGTAGGCACTATATTGACTCTCGACTCTTAGAAGGAGTCTTTATTTCTTTCTTTTTTATTTCTTTCTGTGGCGCAACAGCCCCATTCGGGCCAAGGCCGCCTCATAGTTGAGGTTTCTAGATCACACACTCGTAGAACTCCCCTGAACCAGTGATCGGCTTGTCGCAGAGGCCGCTACGTACACAACACACAACAAACATAAGAGAGAAAATCCGTACCATCAGCAGGATTCGAACCCGCGGTCCCAGCAATCAAACAGCTTCAGACCTGCGCCTTAGCTTTCACGGCCACCAGAATCAGCCGGAAAGTCTCTAACGAAAATATAACTATTAATAATCCTGAGATTTTAAAACCCAGGTTTCGTATCCTTATCCATGAAACCAAGCAGGGGCACCTACATCAGCGAGCAGTGCAAATATCTTTCAACCAATTGGTCGGTGAGCTTGCTTGCGAATGGAATTCTCGGCGACTGACCACAATGCCACGAGGCACAGAAAGATGCAGTCCGAACTGTGAGTGTTTCATTGTGAGGAATCGATCTCAGTGAAATGGAGACCACCACACATGTAGGATCCCAACACTACACAAACTGCACCTGCTGGTTCCCACTTCAGTAACGATACGTTACATTTTCCCCGCCCAAAAACGGCACCTTGTCTACTGTGAAAGGGGCTGGCTATTCCTTCTTGCAGTACCCCCCACCTCCCCAACGTGTCCCCCGCCGTTTAATTTAATCTGGCCCGCTTAATTTGTCTGGTAGCTTCACTACTGCAGTGCTTGTAGTCCGGTCGGATCAGTGGCGGCTGGTAACTTCAGTATTTGAGTGATTGTAGTCCGGTTCGATCAGTAGCGGCCAGTAGCTCCAGTGCTGTAGTGCTTGTAGTTCGGTGGGATCAGTGGTGTCAGTAGCTTTAGTATTACAATGCTTGTAGTCTGGTGGAATCAGTGGCGGTCAGTAGCTTCAGTGCTGCAGTGCTTGTAGTCCAGTGGGATCAGTAGTGCCTTTAGCTTTAGTATTACAATGCTTGTAGTCCGCTGGATTCAGTGACGGCCAGTAGCTTCAATACTGCATTGTTTGTAGTCCGGTGGATCAGTGTCGGCCATTAGCTTCAGTGCTGTAATGCTTGTAGTCCGATGGGATCAGTGGCGGCCAGTAGCTTCAGTGCTGCAGTGCTTGTAGCCCGGCGGGATCAGTGGCGGCCAGTAACTTTAGTACTGCATTGTCTGTAGTCCGCTGGGATCAGTGGTGGTCATTAGCTTCACTCCTTCAATACTTACACATTGGTAGAATCAGCTGTGGCCAGTAGCTTCATCAGTGCAGTGATTACAGAACCAGGTGGTCGGTGGCGCCAGTAAATCCGGTATTCCAGTGGCATATACCTTTGTGACCAGTGGCTGTTAGTAGCTCTAATACCGAAATAATTATATACAGATGTGATCAGTGGCGACCTTTCGATTCGGTACGGCTGTGTTTATATAATTTAGTGATGTTAGTAGAGGCCTTGAACAATACAATAAAATTTGTGATGGCTGTCTATTCCCTATAGAGAGAATGAGCCTTAAATGTGTAGGCTGGGGGTGTGGAATGGGTTTCTCTGATTGAGATAGAGACCAGTAACGGGCTGGTGTAAAGACTGTAATGAAACGTAAGGAAATTTCGTCCATCACAGAAAACCATTATTCGTTCGACAAAGACTTTGCAGAACGGGACAGGTATTTGTTGGTTTGTGACCTGGATACGGAGGTTTGTGGTGTAGTCATGTGTTTGTGTTTCTTATGATTTTAAGCAAATGTAAGATTTTTGTGGTAATCGATCATATTTAATTAGTAACCTACCTGTTAACCCTTTAAACGCCGAGTTAAATCCCATTTTCCATTCGCTGGCATTATTAGGAGCTCTTCATGTTCTCCACATTAGCAGGATAAGGGTTAATATCCTAACTATATTGTGTAATGACGTCTGCTACATAGGTGTCACTTAATTCAGGTACTCCAAGTTGTGTGTACTGACACGTACTCTTAAGTTTTTCATATTATCTACATATATATTGCTAGACAAATTTTTCTTAGATTTCGTGTAATAAATCCGTTCTCTCCCTGCATATCTCGTATTTAAAAAAATTCGCTGTTTACAGTGAAAACTGCCTATAAGGGAGCCGCAAGGAAAAGAAATTATTTTCCGTTACACGAAAGTGACTTTCCGTAAAGGTACTTGAGGTTTGGATCCTCGGTACTGTAAAATTTTCCTCTAAAGAAGGATTTTCGTGACGGCCAGGTGACGGTTAAAACGATATTTCACTGTATGCACGCAGCGAGAACTGCTCGTACGAGAGATGAAGCCGCCACTGCTGGTGGTATACCCGTGAAGCAGTCCACTCTTGTCGTAATGTGGGAAGAGATTACTGCAGTCACGTTTTGCCCTCTTCAGAGTGTGGGCGTCCTCCACCTTCCGCCAGTACGCAGATTGTACTGGATGCGCTGTGGAGAGTTTGTCGGTTTAATCTTCCAATTATTCCTTTACACCACTTATCTCTACACACGCATCTGATCTCCACTTTGTGTGAATTACCTGCACTGGCGAGGAAACCTACGACATATTCTGCAGATCAATAAATCTTGAAACAAGAAAAGTATTTTGTAATCAAATGCTCCGCGACTTTGAAAGAACACTGCTTTTTGAGAGGCTTCTAGGCTTCGCCCCTTTGTCCTCCCCTAGAGAGCAGCATGTAGATAGAAATGAGCATGTTGCCTTTTTGGAATGATACTGACAGGGGAAAGCCGAAGTACTAGAAGAAAAGCCCGTTTTACTACCACTTATTTTCCGCCATAAACCTTACACTGCCTGACCTGTGACCGAAACAGAAATTCGTGTGCTTTATAGTTAAAGATTCTACTCGTACCGCACAGTAAACATAATCCGTCTACGTTAAAGCAAGACAGGCAACGTACGTGTAACCTGATCTTGAGGCACCTTTCTGCAACCATTGTTGCAGTGGAGAAGAAAAAATATTACTTATTCTGAGTTTGTCTGTAGCTTTATGTATTCTGCATTCAATGCCCAAACGCCATATTGTCATCTGTGGTCTGTCCGGTTCGACAGTATTATTCCACAGTATTTCATAAACGGCACGATTTTCGGGAAAGGAGTTACTGAACATAAATATTGTGTTTTTGTTTTCTCTACAAATTTTGTCTGGAACATTTCTCATTGTAAGAAGAAATGAGCGAGTTTTTATGACAAATGTACATTGGTTACATGTAAAGTGCCCGCTATTCGTGTCAAATTTTAATTAAATTTGGTTCTAGGCAGATTTTCGAACAATACTCAAATATAAAATTTCATGAAAATCCGTCTAGTGAGAGGCGAGTTGTTCCATGAGGACGGACGGACGGGATGAAATTAATAGTCACTTTCCGCAATTCTGCGATACTATGTAGGAAAATAATGGCTGTTTGTTGAGGTTATCATACCCAGGAGAAACGGATAAACAAGATGTTTAAGCGCAGTGCAGCTTCTTAACGTTGCTGCAAATGGCATGATATGTAACCACTGTGATATAAATGGTTTAAAAGCTAACTATCACAGTGTTAGTGAATACATAGCTCTCATTTCAGGAATATAAAAGTTCATTGCCGTATAAACAAAAGGCTGTCAGTGGACGTTATCCTGAGACAGATGAATTCAGTCGACATTCTTACCCCCTGCTTCCTAAACATTTTACTTATCATCTTTGGCTGGTTCTCTCAAGTAAGGTTTGATTCAGGTTTTTTGATTAAAATTCTTTAGGTAATGTACTGTCTGCGATTTTTCACATCAGTGTTCTCATTTTAAATTTCTTCATTTGCCATACCCAATAATTTACAGAGTAGAGCAGATTACTAATTATGAAACTCCTCATTTTGCCTGCAAATCTGTTGTTGTTCTGTTCGTCATTGTAAAGGTGAACTTACATAACTTTCTTCAGAATTCTTTTAAAACCTTTCATTCTCTATTTATCTCTCCTCCCCAAATAATATCTTGGAATGAAATCTGGGTATAAAGGTTGGTGGAGAGGTTATTCATACGAAAGGCGGACAAAGTGACGGGAGACTGAGGAGGGTTGTATACTAAGCGGTCTCATCATCTGTACTGGCTACCAAATTTTATTTGATAAGAGTAAGTAGAAAAGGTTAGGATGGGTAGCGAATATAGCGCGCGTTGAAAGATGAAACTTTATATGCAAAATTTAATTTAGAGTCTTCAAAGCCTGAGACAGTTTGGAAGATCTACTCGTACATGAGAGGATAGTATTAAAATGGAACTTGAAGATGTAAGATATGAGGTGGAATGGTTACCATCTGGCTCCTGATTTTACCCGGTAACGGTCTGTTGTGAACGTGGTTATGAATCTTTGTGTTTAATAAAAGATAGAAAGCCTCCCTTTTATTTCTTTCACCACGCCACAACAGCCCTATTGGGCCGAGGCCTCCTCATTATCGAGGATTCATGATCACACTCAGTTAGACACAGCACGCTCAACAGGACTCCTTTGGACGAGTGATTAGCCCGCCGCAGAGGTCTCTACCTGACAACACACAAAACTTACAAGAGACAGACATCCATGCCCCCGATGGGGTTCGAAAACAAAATCCCAGCAAGAGAGTTACCGCACACCCACGCCCTAGACCACTCGGCCACTGGAATCGGTAAGCATCTTGTTTACGCCATCCAATATAAGTTTCAGGGGTTGGAATTTAATTAGCTATTATTTCGTAATTAATACACGGAAATTTTGTGTAATAGTTGAAGGGTTTAAATGTCCATCATTCCATATTGTCTGGATTGTGAAGAGGATCTTAAACATAGAGGCCTTTGAATAGTATAAATTTACAAAACGGTAAGACTTAAATATATTTTTGTGTAACTCATTAGTTCGTGTCGACGTAGCAGTCTTGCTTGTAACGTATAGCTGACGCCTTTTGTAACCGCGTTGCATCGCCCACATCACAATAGTAAATGACCAAGTTGTCGTTTGTTGCTGGGCGAAAAGACTGTAAGTCGATGTGAATCGGAATGAGAGACATAAATCAAAAGGATTGTGTAATTTATATTCTTGCGCGTCGGAAATAGAGTCGTTCTAGAGGGCAGTAGCTGCAATGCTGCCATGGATCTGACTGTACACAGGCATCATTCAACAGATAGGCTAACGCGTGTATGTGTGACTCTGTTTGTACTGCTTTCTTCTAAAACTCGAAATAATTACGGTGTTGTAAAATTTACACCACTTTCTGCAGAATTATGTAAATTTGCACTCTGTAAATTTGCACCACTTTCTACAGCACTCTGTAAATTTGCACAACCTTCTGTAGCACTGTGTAAATTTGCACCACTTTCTGTAGTACTCTGTAAGTTTGCACCACTTTCTGTAGCACCCTGTAAATTTGCACCACTTTCTGTAGCACTCTCTAAGTTTGCACCACTTTCTGTAGCACTCTGTAAATTTGCATCATTTTCTTTAGCACTGTGTAAATTTGCACTACTTTCTGTAGCATTCTTTAAATTTGCACCACTTTCTGTAGCACTCTGTAAATTTGCACAATTTTCTTTAGCACTGTGTAAATTTGCACTACTTTCTGTAGCATTCTTTAAATTTGCACCACTTTCTACAGCACTCTGTAAATTTGCACAACCTTCTGTAGCACCCTGTAAATTTGCACCACTTTCTGTAGCACTCTGTAAGTTTGCACCACTTTCTGTAGCACCTGTAAATTTGCACCACTTTCTGTAGCACCCTGTAAATTTGCACCACTTTCTGTAGCACTCTGTAAGCTTGCACCACTTTCTGTAGCACTGTAAATTTGCACCACTTTCTGCAGCACTCTGTAAATTACTTCTCACAGCATGAAGTGTTCAGCTTATTGTTGGTAAAATGCACCTTACAGGCACACAACAGCGCGTACATCTGAAACATTGTTACATATATACCAGTCTGCACGGCGTTATATCCCAGAATATGATCTTACTCTATTCTGAAAAGGGACCTTGGCTTAGTCGCCAGGTTTAACTTCGGAAGCCAGGGTTCGTTCCCAGGCTAGTTAATGTGGTATTTGTGGTGGACACTTTACCATTGTGGTAGGTTTTGCTCCGAAGACTTTGGTATCCCCAGGTCAGTACCACTCCACCAATATTCTATGTTCATCAGTCATCGACTCTATAGAATTTTAGCTACTGAAATTTTCATTAAAGAACACAACAAAGATGGACACAGCAGATTCCTCCGAAACGTTGGTTATCTGACTACGAAGTACTCGACATTACTACGCAGAGGAATGCAAATTTGATTATTCCTTGATTCTTAGGATCTATATAAAAACATTTGGTACCGAAACGTCGTCGGAATCATGGGATTGAACACCCTTTCAAACGCGGGGTCAAACTCGTAGTTCGAGGGGAGGCGAACATAATACATGGTTAGTGATGTGGGTATTGACTGCATAATAAAAGGTCTTTCGATTGCTGGCAGCAGATTATAATAAATATAATATAACGTAACATAACATAACATAATATAATATATCACATTACATCATATCATATCATACCATATCATATCATATCATATCATATGATTGATATGATATGATTGATTTGATATGATATTATATGATACGATATGATTGATATTATATTATATTATACTCTAATACCGTTGTGTTACAATTGCCTACAGTATTCAGTACAATAACATGCTGTACAGGTTTGTAGCCTAGGAGCAATAGGCTATAACATATAGCGTAGGTGTGTAGGAGGCTATACTGTACTATCTAAGTATGTGTACGTACACGTTTGCACAACAACGAAATCGCCTAACGACGCATTTCTCAGAACGTATGCGTGTCGTCAAGCGACGCATATCTGTATTAATTGGAGACATTTAACTCGTATGTGCGGTAAGGTGACTTTTTGGAACGTCTTGCCTTTTTATCTTGAGGGGGCTGCAGGATAATTTGTTTATTGGACGCCTTTCCGTTACATGTTCAGCATAACTGAACTGTAGGTTACCTCTTGGTATGAGTTTTTTGTATTATTTTCTAAGTAGCTTGTGGAAATAACTAGAAGCAAACGGCATAATAAAATATTAGCTCGGCAGGATTATGCCTGTTGGTGTGCCAGCGACCGAATTTGGCATTTTCCCTCTTTGGCTCTTTTATCTGCATAATTCCCACTGATCCACACTTTTGTGGTGGGATAATCTGATATCACTTTCATTGAACATGAACCCTGTGAACCTGTATAATTCTTTGTATAACAAGCGTTAAAGCTACCTAAAGGCAACTTGTAATCGGTAAGGCTTCAGGCTGCATTCGCGACCGAAACACAGTCATGTTTAGCTTGCTGCATAACGATAGCTAATTCCTGGCATTTACTGCCACCTGGCGTAGTTGGCCCCAGTTATGGGGGTGGCATGGTGCATGGGGACAGAAGAACAACAGAATCTAAGCGTAATATATGTTTTCAGATAGAAGTATCGTCTGTCTGCAGTCCGTAAAGATATGCAGAGAGATAATCTTAAATTGTGATATCTCACAGAAGAATTGGAGAGAGGGCTGTTAACCTATCAAAATAAATACGTATACCATAAAGTAAACGGCAAGATTTCAGGTTTCCGCAACGATGTAGTTGAGGTATTCGTTGCTCTGGTATGTTGCGCGACGCATATCGACGTTTAGGAACAATGTATCTGCCCATTTTTCATGGGTCAATCGGTCCAGTTCTACTTCGAGTACTTGACACTTGAAGATGAGACCGATATTTTTTAACTACCAATCTACGCCTCGCAACAACCCATAAGAGCAAAACCTTCAGTGTAATATCTGTTCCAGCAATTCTGATGTATTTTTGTTCTTTTTTAATTTTGTACAGTTACCAATGAATGCACAATTGTTTCACAAATTATCACATTCCTACATGTTTCGACACTATCGTGTCATCCTCAGGAAGCTTGTGATCAATACCTTGCCAAGATACACAAGTATTTCAAATGCAGCTGTTGGTAATACAATTTACGATTAAGATGTTTCACACAGGTTTTGTGCAAGTTCTCGTATTATATTCGCTTAAATCTCAATATTATAAAATCTTAAAAACATTAAAATTGTCCTATTTAAAATAAAATGAGCTAAAATAATTGTGTTGCTACAACTCTCATGACATCAGTCTGTGAACTGGCCATATGTACAATCCGTAATCAATTTGATATATATATATATATATATATATATATATATATAGTTTTTCTCAGTACCTGTATTTTCCACAGGTTTTAATTTGTTTCAGTTTTTACTTGGGTCATGGAGTTGTGATGAATAAACATCACGTGTGAGCCGAAACATGTCGCTTTAAAACCGTAGAGCTTACTAAAGACTTTTTGTTGTGACTTACCGATCTGATCTTCGTACAAAAGGTAAATCAGTCGCATTACAGGCCCGAGATGCGCAGAGGGTTCCAGGAAGTTAAGGTTCCCAGACTACGTGACAATGGCGCAGAATGGTTGTAAGGTTATCAGCCTTACGCATCGGCCGCTTTTACCCCAGGAAATACTCCTGGTACTCATTTTTTTAGAGGTAGAGTCGAATCCAGTGCGATAGTGCGATCGGAAGGATTTTTTCAATAAAAAATTCCAGTGACACCGTAGGAAATCGAACCAGCGACCTTCCGATTTGTAGCACAGCACCTTAACCACTGTGCCACCGCGGTCCCCCTCCTGTCTTCGTACTTTGTATTAATTTTTTTTCACTCATTCCACGCCAGACGTTAGCTCCATCATTCTATGCGCCACACAAATCCTTTCTAGAATAAAGAGAAGGCCTAAAAAAATATTAAGCGACGTGTGAATTGGTGGTCAGACTTTTATAGACGCTTGTAGTGGCATCTTACGTCACAGACACAATTACAAACATGTTATGTAATGTAAACCAAGAAAATGCACACCTTTCAAGTTAATGTTTAATTCAACTCTTGGTGTCTTCTGCACGTTTCGAACATCATGTGTTCATCATCAGGAAGACAATTTGTACATGCAGTTTCTTATGCTATGGTTTGGGTACTGAAATTACAATACAAGGGTATATAAAATATCTAAGTCTAAAATGTTAAATTCTTAAAATATCTACAGAAACAAAAAACACAGTAGAAGACGCGAGGAATTGAATTAAAACATTAATTTAAAAGTGTGGATTTTGTTGGTTTAAATTACATAATTGTGTCACAATGCACGGTACAAAAAACAAAACGCTACGGTTGCAAACGCCATTAAAACTTCCAGCTATTGTCTACTGATGAGATTGTCAGGGTGTAGATGCGTCATCTCTCAATAAACTTACTGGTGTGTTAAATTGTGTTGGTTATTTCGCGCATGTCGGCTGCCCATTTTCTGCAAAACGGTGTTTCCGTTGCACGTAGTATGGGTTGAGGTCCCTGTAACTGAAGAAAGAAAATTATGCTTGGCGTGTAATAAATATTTCTAGGTACTGTATACGGTGTAGTTTCTATTTCAACTGTACTTTTTTTTATCTCTTTCATTAGCTAGTTCTTTTACATTTGGGCTGCACTTTCGTACCTTAATCTAACTTGTTTTTATAACTTGCTCTCTGCTTTGAGAAACATTAACTTAGCCATAGTGCTGCCCTTTTCTCCAATTTTGAGAACACGAAAGATTTACGATGTATTCTTAACGAAGTAAGAAAAGAAAGACATTTGGAGACCCAAGACCATCCCTCCCTTTCCGATCTAGTACTAGCGACTAAATCGTAAGTCGGATTTTCATGAAATTCGTTATGCGAGTCCGTACCAAAAGGTGTTGAATGAGTTCCTTGAAAATCAACGCGTTGTCACAGTTTGAGTAAAGGATATAATTGAATTTATACCAGTTATTTGCATATTTCTTGACCGATTTCTGTCTAATTTGGTGTAGTTGACCTCACCTGAAACGCGGTACGGTTCTTGGCATCAGGAATCATTTGTTGCCTGATTTTCGGCAACCTCCTCATAATCTGAATTTCTGTCTGTCCGTGTGTCTGTAAACATGTCTACTCAAAATGCCAGTCTGTTTACCATCAACGATCTAACCGTCCGTTTAAGCACCTATGTTACTGTCATTGATTCATCTTACATACAATCATGAATTCATCCCTTTGATGGCGGATAGAAAAAAGGCGTCATTTGCGGGCAACGTGTATCAGATATCGAATCTGTTTCAGAAGTGAATGCTGAAAGACGCCATTAAAGGAGGCATAAAACTTGAGAGGGGAGGGAAATCGATGATGCTGTGCGTTTAATGGGATACGGAAAGTTCCTTCTGTTGCAGCAGGACCTCGCTTGAACCAGTACCTGCACATCGATTGAGCTCTGGACAGTTTTGCATGTTGTTTATGAGGTGCTGATGAGAATGATTTCGGTTTGGAAACTGCACAACTGTGTCGTAAACACTGTAATGTGCATTGTGTTCTCTGCAAACATATCAGGAAACATTAAGCTGTATGTTAGAAACTATACAACTTTATTTTAAACTATGCATAGTGTAGTGTAAATCATGTGACCGTTACAGGCACAGCACTTTGTATTAGACAATACACAACTGTTACTAACTCTGATAGAAAACCCAACAGTTACACAAGGGCCTATATAAACTGCATTATGAAATGTCCAACGTATTATAGTAGCTGTGAATATTATTAGAAACTCGGCAGAGATTGTTAGAAACTCTGCAAATATTTAGTAACTTGTGAAAATTATATCAAACCTTTTGCAAGATTATTAGAGAAATTTTAATGTCTTACACACTGCGGGTTTCCCCCCTTCCCCTGTGGCGCTGCGGCCCAACGCGGGCCACGGCCTCCTCACTCTTGAGGTTTCTAGACCACACAAAACGACGCACCACAGTCGGTAGGACTCCTCTGGACGCGTGATCAGCTCGTCGCACCTGACAACACACGACACTCACAACAGACAAACATCCATTCCCCCGGTGGGATTCGAACTCACGATCTCAGCAGCAGAGCGGCCGCAGACCTACGCCTTAGACCGCGCGGCCACTGGGACCGGCACACACTGCGTATAAACCGTACTATAAGCCATATAAATATATTAATCCGCGGTCACACGTTTGGTATATTGGACAAATATTATGGATGCTTGCCACGTCGTGGTCACTGCGCGGATGTGCAAGTATTGACCACTTGGCCGTTTCTCAACGAATGTAGCTGAACGTGATAGCTATATCGGCAGTGTTTGTTTGCTTCTCAAATCGGGAGCAGCTACGTTCAGACGCCACACTTCTACTAGATAAAGACAGACTGACAAAGGGACGTGTGAGGACAGTCTGTATCATTCGGTATGTCGAGTGGACAAGTACGCGAGTCGTGGGAAAGCGGTCACACTGGCCAGGAAGGATTTAGACGTACAAAAATGCCTCACAAACAAATGAGCCACGGAAACTGTGAGAGTTATTCATTTGTTTCCTCTTGTTTAATCTACATTTGCTAGTGCGTATGTCACACAAGATCATTCCTGGAAAAAGCAGATTTAGGAATTGTGTAAAATTATTTTTCTCTTCTCCACATGTCCATGACTGACAGTGCAGCCCACACAGCCTCCTACTAAATGGTCAACGGTGTTATTTCCTGGGGTTTAAAGGGCTGGAAGCTTGATTTTGACAGCTGACTTTTATCTGGTACCTAGGTTAAGAGGGCTAGAGCTGTACTTCTACTCCCTATGTATGTGTTTATGGCGTGGGTGGCAGAAATCTATCTGGCTTTTGTTCGTTCGGGGAGTAGATCGTCGCCGATCCCGGTCTAAGGCGTGGGTCTGCGGCCGCTGGTTTGCTGGGATTGCTGCTTCGAATCCCGCCGGGGGCTTGGATGTCTATCTGTTGTGAGTGTTGTGTGTTGTCAGGTAGAGGTCTCTGCGTCGGACTGATCACTCGTCCAGGGAAGTGTGCATGTGTCTAAGTGTGATCGGGTGCAGCAGTGAACCTCTTCACCTACAAAGAGGAAGTAGACGAGATCAGACTAAGAAGGAAGGAAGGAAGGAAAGAAAGAAAGAAAGTAATACAAAAAAGAATGAAAATATATATGGTCTGTTGACACTAAAGTTAATTAAGAAAGAATGCTGAATTAAGAAAGATTGTTAGAAATACCATTTAATCATAGTGGTTGCACGGTTTAGGATCAACAGAGGCACGCTGCTTCCCCTTGAGGATCATATTCACACATGTTGGCTGCATTTCAAAACCTGTAATGTCTCTGGCTTCTAACTTAAATGTGAATTCTAATGACACCCATCTAAAAAAAAAATAGTTTCTCAGCCACAACTGTGTTCTCCGAGCGTCTCTGATTAATATTTGTCTTCTGTGGAGTCATGAGATATGAGACATGTCTCGTACAAATGCTCTATAAATGTTATTAAAACAGAAAAAGAAAATGTTTTGTAAATTAAAAACTTTTTAGTTCCTAAAAGAATTTTCTTGTTACAGAAAGAGTATGGTCGACTCAGCGTATTTGCATAAACCACAACTGCTCGTTTTTCATTCCCCCCCTTTTTTTTTTAATTTTCAGGAAAGTACGTCATGGGTGTGGAGCGGTTTTATAATCTTGTCTGCTGAAGCTGCAGCTATGCCTTTTCCAGCTTCAAATCACAAAGGCCTCCCGAGAAATAAAACTGACAGATGTGAGATTGAAAGCCTGACCCAAACACAAAGAAAAAACTGCGGTACATTTCGTAGGATTCGTGGGTTTCGCTGTGTATTGTTTGAAGAAAATCGTTATCTTTCGTGATGATGACAGCAACTAACGGAATTGGGAATAATGGGAGTAATTCAGTGGGTAATCGTTAGGGATATGTATTAAAATGGTGGGGGGGGAGGAAAAGGAAACGTGTTTATGTTGGTTATTTATCACCAGCTCGCCATAACAACTTTCTGTGCTACATAATCTTTGCCCGTTATAATAATATCTTCCCATCTGCTTTTCAGTCTGCAAAGGGGCCCGTGGGTTATGATTGCAGCTATAGTAAGTGGGAATGGGGAGACCGCGGTGGCACCGTGGTTCAGGTGCTGTGCTTCAAATCGGAAGGTCGCTGGTTCGATCCCAGCTGGTGTCACTGGAATTTTTATTGACATAAAGTCCTTCCGATCGTTCTATGGCCCTGGGGTTGACTCAGCCTCTAACAGAAATGAGTACCAGGAGCATTTCCTGGGGGTAAAGGCGGTCGGTGCGTAAGGCTGACAACTTTACCATCATCCTGTGCCGTTGTCACGAAATCTGGGAACCATTACTTCCTGGAACCCTCTAAGCCACTGCAGGCCTGTAACGGGACTGCTTTACCTTCACCTAACCGAAGATGGTCGTCATTTTTTGTTCATTGTACCCAGTCAAATGAAGGGACAATAACGCAAATTTGCATGCTACCACTTCTTTTCACATCCTTGCCTCCTCATTGCATTCTCTTCGCAGCGTCATTTGACACTGTATGATCCGAACTACTGCAAACCTCGTTAAATAAACCAAAACATGCGTAAATAAACTTACCCGTCAGGTTTAGCATAATATTTCGAATTACCAAACATTTTTCCCCAGTGCTATGCCGAGTTACTCTAATCAGAGTTATGGTAGGAAATGGCAGGTAAAATTCGTGTTTATTTCTTCTTTACATTTTCGCCACTTCGCCCATTTTTGAAGCCTAAGCTTGCTCTTGAGATATGTGGGCATGCTACGGCTGAACGACCAACGATTCCGGTTTCCATTTCCTGCGGACACTAGATATTTTTCTGTTCTACAAAATGCCCGGACCGGCTTTGTGGTCCATGCAGCCTCCTATCAATTAAACACCGTCAGGGCCTTCCCCGGAGGCAGAGCGTCTAGAAAGGCTGTCTGAGGTATGAAACCGGAAGGTCTCTGTCGCGTAGACTAGAGATACTGTTGAGGAGAATATCAGGGCTTAAGAGGAAGGAGGTGACAAGGGAGTGGAGAAAACTACATTATGAGGAGCTTAATGATTTGTCCTCCTCGCCCAATATTTTTCGGGTGATCAATTCGAGGAGAATGAGATGGATGGAGCATGTATGCGTATGGGAGAGAGGAGAGATGTATACAGGGTTTTGGTGCGGAAACCTGAGGGAAAGAGAGCACTTTGGAGACACAGGCGTAGATGGGATGATAATACTAAGTTGGGTCTTCAGAAAGTGGGATATGGGGTTGTGGACTGGATCGAGCTGGCTCAGGACAGGGACAGGTGGCACGTATTTGTGACTGCGGTAATGAACATTCGGGTTCCATAAAATACGGGGAATTTTTTGACTAGCTGAAAAACTGTTAGCTTCTCAAGACGGACTCTGCTCCATGGAGTAAATAAATAAGGAGGGCTGAAGACACTTTTAACCTTGAAGCAGAAGTTACAATAATTAATTTCCACCATGACCTTGATGGACATGGGTGGTGCCCCGTCCTGAAATTTTCTCTAGCACTTGCCTTCGACTGAGGAAGATTATGGAAAGCGTCAGTCAGGGTTAGTTGTACAGTGACAGTTGCAGTTTGTACCGTTGAACTGGCCGCCTGGGCAAGGGCAGCGTCGACTGTTGCTGATTTCCACTGCCTTTGAGCAAAGTGTTGGACGAGTTCTCTAAACCTGAAGAGCAAGAAGATCGGACACTAAGAGGCCTTAGGAAGGCTCATTTTTAGAGGTACAATGTACAGCCTTTTCTGCTTCCCCTCATAATTATTTGCACAGGGCCACATTTCACCTTTTCAGTCTGTGCCGTTATTGATCTAATCCGTCCACACTTCCTGTTCAGTCCGTCCACTCCAAATTTGAATCACATCTGCAATGAAGATGGAGTCTTCGCAATATTCATAACGTCTACCAGACTACACTCAGAATACCACATTCCAAATCTGAGTTGACAGAAATAAAATCTGATATTTAAAGCTATTTATTACATCAGTACTCACAAGATCACGGCCCAAACATCCATTGAAATTAAACATGCAACTTTGAAAACATTATTCAAACAGTCGGGCTGTAAGTAACGTCTTCTGAATGAGGTGGAAATGGATGGTTGAACTGTTACTTTGTTGAGTTTCTACCACACAATTTCAGACTTGTCGATAAATACTGAACTTAAGACAACTCTGACATCACCACGTAAGCTTGTTTCTAAAATAGAACCAAGGGTGGTCGAAGAAAAAATAAATACCTCTTATTGCGTGCCTCTGACATGACGCTTTTATCTCTCCTGAGAGGCTGTAAGACGCAGCGGTTTGCAGCAATAAATTTTAACTGCAGCATCTGGCAATGTCTTGAATTAAACACATTGCTTTTTCAGGAGGTGCAGGATCGAGACAGCTGGCCCAGTCTGTCAGTATGAGATGATTTCGAGTGAGCGGAGTTAGTAGCGCTTGTGCTTTGCATTCGGGAAGTTGGAAGTTCATATCTCGGCAACGACCGATCATTCTGACTGATAGTATCCGTGATTTTTCGTCAGTCCTCGTTCCATCGGTATCTTGTCAAGCAGTAAGTCTTCTTACATATATAGGGAGGCACTGGCTTCATATCGTGGTCGGGATACCAACAAAGCTAATCGACACTTTTGGTGTTATTCCGTAGTTCCTCCGGACAAAATTAGGGACATCACTTGGTTCATTAACTCTGCGTTCCACAAAAACTCAAATTCACTATTCACTATTCCTCCCACCATTTACCGCTGCTGGCCGATATCGTAATCGGAATGCTGACTAGGCTACGAGCTGGATGGTACAGGGTTCGAATCTCTGCATTGAAGGACACTTTTCTGCTGTCCAGAACCGTCCACATTGGCTTCCAGGTCCACTCAAACTACTCTTCATTTGGTACCGGGTTTCTTCCCCCTCCCCCCCCCGGGGGGGGGAGGCGGCTGGGGCGTTATGTTGAGCACTCCTGTTTTAAGTCCAAACATCTTCTTCAGTACCATCATTGTCTGATAAAAATCGTGTGGCATTGCCTCGTATGTTTGAGTGTATAGAGAGTGATGCAAAAGCCATTTGACACTGCCCTTCTGTTGTTAAACATCGAGGCCCAAGGGACCTTTGCTCCACTCTGTATATCAGACTCTTACGTGTACTCACCACATCGACGCTGATGAGGAGCAGGGCTCTGAAACGATGATTTTTTAAACCAATTTTGTACTCGGGTGATCATCCTAGAGAAAATCAGCATATCGTCAAGGCGTTAGTTCGGTCACGTCGTTACGTCACATCCGTACTGTGACCTAAACAGAAAGGGCGTTGCAGACATTGGCCACACTAAACGGCGTAACGCTTCTTGCCTTGCAGCTCTTGGCAGAAACTGGCCCTGTAGAGGTCACTACTTATCATGAGGGCTGCTTGAATTGTCGGTAAATGTTGCGCTGTGGAAGATAACGACGGCGTGAAAACGAGGACAGTTACAAAGCGATGCTCCATTCGGCAACAGCAAACGTGGGTGTAAGTATCAGTACCGTAGTTCTTGCAATTAATGTAGTGAATAGGCAATGAACTGAAATATCGAACTTCGATGGTCAGCAGCTGCAAAAAATGTTTAGGCGCGTTCGTAAAATTGCGAAAAGCGTCTTTTAGCTTCGTCATGCCTGTCCGTCTCTGTCCGCCCGCGTCGGCATGCGACAACTATGCTCCCACTGGACGCATTTTCATGAAACTATATTTGAGTATTTTTAGAAAATATGTGGAGAAAATTGAAGTTTTTTTTTTAATTTGACAAAGTAACGGTTACTTTCCATGAAGACGTCTGTTCATTTTGTGACACTCTCTCGCTGAATTGTTCTTAGAATGAGGAATGTTTCGGACGAAAATTGTGGAGAAAATTAAAAAAAAAACATGTTTTAATTTTGAAAATTTTTTTCCCGAAAATATTACCGTTTATGAGATAATGTGGGAAAATAATGTGTAGCGTGACAGGCCACAGATGGCAGTATAATACGGCGCATGCGCATTGCATGCCGGGTAAATAAGTGAAGAGTACAAACTCACATTCAGAATATGTAATATTGCTTTACCATTACAAAAATGGTTGCACGAACACGCCTCAATGTTTCGATTATACGTACATTGCCTGTCTTTTTCTTTTCCCACCTGCCCCAGGTCTCACCCAAACCCATCGCCACTCTGGGTTTAAGTGGACGGAGCGTGAATGTGACCACTCGATTACAACTGGGACAGAGGTTAAGAAACGGGGAGCTGTAAGGCCACTCTTCATATGTCTTCGTGGCATGCTAGTGATAAAGAAGATCCAAAATTATCTTTGACTCTACAACAACGTTGGATTTTCTGACTGCATGTCACACCTAATAGTGTGGAGTGCAAACTGTGGTCACAGATCTGTGCGGGGAGCCGGAAGGATGAGTCATTATTGTGACAAGGCTTTAGCGTAGTAAAGTACAACGTGAAGTTACCCTGAACAAGCCACGATGAAATATGAAGGAATGGAGGTGTAGCTCCTCTCTTTCTTAACCTCGGCACTAGATGGAAATGAGTTTTCAGCTATATGTGCCAGTCGCATTACCTTCAGAGATAGAGCTGCTCTACACATTCATTCAGAAGGGCCTGGATTGGCCGTAAATTCGGTCTGAATATTTGCCTCCGCTGGGAATCAAACCATGATAGTTAGACAGTCTCGTGACCTAGTCACTATATCGACTGAGATACCTGAAACACCAGAAAATTTGGGTTGGATTCCGGTCGTGAATGAAGATTTCCTACCTCGACACGAAGCCCTGACACACACTGGCTCCTTCCCCCTTCAAGTCCATCATCCATTTTGGTCTATGGCGTCTTATATGTACGTCGTGATACTTGCGGGTTACTGTGAAATCGCAGTTTCACTGAATTAGGAAGTTGTGAACTTTCTTCATGAGGACAGATAGACGCCATAAGTGCAGATTAACTACAGAAATTTAGTTGTAACTTCATATAGTTATATGGATATTTTTATGTTCATACTGTGAATTTTGATTAATTAATGCTTATTAGTATACCAACAAATGCACATAGAAGTAGTACAAAATTAATGTTAAATTCCTCCGACATGTTTCGGTGTTCTTACACCATCCTCAAGAAGGTTACAAGTTTTGCCAGATAAAGTTATAAATTATTGAATTGATAAAATACAATATAACAATGTGTCGATATAGTAAATAACAAAAACTTGCAAGTTTCATGAGAATGGTGTCAGAACTCCGAAACATATCGGAGTAGTTTAATATTAATTTATACTGTTTTATGTGCATTTGTTGGTATACTAATAAACGTTAATTGTATGAATTGTATGTATTTATATATATAAACGGAGAGCCTGAGAGGGAAGGGCCACTTGCAGACGTAGATGTAAGAGAATGGCTATGTCAAAATGGTTATTAATTCAAAAGATTGAAATTCTGGGGAGAAAATGTATTTGGCTTAGGACGCGAAGGATGGTAACCTTTGTGAACACTGTCATGAACAGTTGAATTTTTTGGTATTTTACTATAGACCCTGCATTATAATTTCCTTGAAACAGCTGCGAGTAACTTTCCCAGATTCCAGCATGTAATGAACATGGGACAGAACACTGTTTGACAGTGTACCTCAACGAGAATTTTAGGTCTGTGTTAGTTTATTCTAGCTTTGTAATACAGTTAACTGTGGCGAGTTGATTGAAACAAAAATTCATTTCGGTAATTATCGCACATGTGCTGTTACCTAGACTGTGGGCCATTCGCCTGATTAGTAAAATTAAATTACTTTCACATTAGATTTATCCACACTCATTGAGAGTGTTCATTCTCTTGTAAACAATGATTAAACTGTTGTGAATTGATAGCATGGCATTCATTCAGAATGCCTCTAGTCGGTACAAACTACTCTAGTTTCAATAGGTTTTACTGGAACGTAAAATATTTCATCACGTAGTAAGGTTTAGTACGTGGTTTGTTTGTCTTTGTAGTTGTGTTAACACGATATGGAGCGCCTATCAAAATAGATAGGTCCATCTGTATTTACGACAGAACTTCAGAAAGATAAAAAGATTAAATCACACTTTATTTTGGAGAAAAATTGTGAAGATATTAAGAGTCATTTTTATTATTGTCATTTAAATCCACCAATTGTAAAGACAACTTGCACATGAAGACCGTCACACGTGTCTGTCTTCAATTCCGGTGTGTAAGTTATTAAATATTTTTTCGGAGAGGGAATTTTCTCTAACAAACTTTGTTGAGAAAATGGAACACTGGTTACATCCAACGCACTGCACTCTTTCTGTAAATTTGAAATAATGAAAGAGTGGCGGCTGTGGGCACATTAAAAAATGGACGCTATGAGATCATTAAACAAAATGCACCCTGCGAGTACATTAAACAAAATGTACGCTGCGAGTACATTAAACAAAATGGACGCTGTAAGTACATTAAACAAAATGGGCGCTGTGAGTGCAGTAAACACAAGAGAGGCAATGTACGTATAGCGTACCATTGAGGCGCGTTCGTGCAGCCATTACTGCAGTGGAAAAGAAATAATTATTACACAACCTCAGTGTGTGTATTTGTAGCCCTAGTTATTCAGTATGCAAAGCGCGTGCGCCATATTTTCTTCTGTGATCTGCCTCGCTCTACAGACATTTGCCACACTATCTCATAAACGGCATTGAACGCTTTGTTTGAAACATTTCTCATTCTAAAAAGAACTGAACGAGGTGTAATCAGAATTGTCTTCGTGGCCTTCCTGTAAAGTACATTCTTGTCCAATTTCAATGAAACTTGAATTTTCTTAATAGTGTTTCAAAAAATACTCAATACCAAATTTCACGAAAATCGGTCCAGTGGGACCCTAATTGTTCCATGCGGACAGACAGACGGACAGACATGACGATGCAATTTTGCGAACGTGACTAAAAATGGACGTTATGAGAAGGCCTCAAGGAAACAAAATGGACGTTTTGAGTGTATTAAACAAAGCGGATGCTATGAGTACAGTAAAAAACGTGGAAGCTATGAGTACAGCAAACAAAATGGACGCTCTGAGTACAGTAAACAAAGCAGATGCAGTGAGTACAGTGAGACTCTCTGAGTACAGTAAACAAAGCGGATGCAATGAGTACAGTGAGACTCTCTGAGTACAGTAAACAAAGCGGATGCATTGAGTACAGTGAGACTCTCTGAGTACAGTAAACAAAGCGGATGCAATAAGTACAGTGAGACTCTCTGAGTACAGTAAACAAAGCGGCTGCAATGAGTACAGTGAGACTCTCTGAGTACAGTAAACAGAGCGGATGCAATGAGTACAGTGAGACTCTCTGAGTACAGTAAACAAAGCGGATGCAATGAGTACAGTGAGACTCTCTGAGTACAGTAAACAGAGCGGATGCAATAAGTACAGTGAGACTCTCT
>Ga0136643_10002177_pt1 | contig 25125 bp, 11 predicted proteins | sample TergutLab28metaG_FD_96883 | JGI IMG/M metagenome (GOLD analysis project Ga0136643, IMG submission 96883) | Labiotermes labralis P1 segment gut microbial communities from Petit-Saut dam, French Guiana - Lab288 P1 (version 3) (version 3) | ecosystem: Host-associated > Arthropoda: Insects >... | reverse complement strand
TGTACAATTATTTTTTATTTTATGTGGGTTGGTGGGGGGGGGACGGTTTTTTTTTTTTGTTTGTTTTTTTGGGGGGGGGGGGGGGGTTGTTGCTGCATGTCTTGTTGAAAACAGCTTTATATATTGTGAAAACTTATTCAAAAAAGATTTGGAACTTGGTACATGTCCTCTACCAACATCCACCCCCCACTTTCAGCCCTGTTAGTTGGCCAATTTTGGTTCTCCACTGTTTTGTGTCCTATTTGCATGTTGTTTTCCTTTTTCCTTCTGCTTCCCTCCCACACCTACTAGATCAAAGAGTTTATTGATACCATGTCAACAAAAAATGCTGAAATCCTTTTGTTGCAGACAACCTTACTTCATCTTTAATTTAAACATTAAAAGTATGTGAACTGACTTAACCAGACAATGCAACTAAGTGACAGGTAAGCCTATTTCCATATCCATATGGATTTTGTAATCCTGTACGGATCCACGGAATGAAAATAAATGATATATGATGTGATGATATGACATCATATGAGGTAAGATTATCAGCAAAATGATATGTGGTAGGAAAAACTGGTAGTATTCAGAGGCAAACTGGAACCACTGTCATACTGCCAGAGCATCTTGCACTCAAAACACAAACAGATGCTCTATGAAAATGTAATTTTGAAACCCAGGTTGTCACACTTAATATCTAAATTTCCCAGGGCGTTGCATATCAGTATATAAAAATGAATGAACTGCTTTTTAGGTTTGTGCAGACAAAAATCAACATTCTACGTACAGAGATTGTTGCTTGCATCTCGCTTGTGTAAAACGGAAACAATCTTGTCAGCTAATATTAACAAAGGCTATACTCTGGTCCACATGGACATTGCATGCATTCTTACTTGCATGGATCATGTTTTATTTGTGCAGCAAATATAAGACAGTGGAAAACATTCAGTTATATTTATGTCACAACCACCAAACTGAAACACAATTATAGTACCAGTTGTCAAAAGAAAGAAAGAAAAAAAAAGTGCCTTTTATTCTGAACAGTAGGACAGTAAACACTGCATCTCTCTTACAGACCTACAACATAAATATAAATCCTCCACTTCTTGAAGATATGTTCATAGTAACATCAGAATGATACCTAATTTATAAGAAGGGTCCAAACTCTTCCAATTGAATGTTTAATAAAAGTTAAGGACACTAAATGTTTTGTTCACACAATACAAGCAGAATGTCTGAAGCCTGTTATTCTGAAAAATAAATGTAATGAAGACACCTAGTTCAGGGTTACTGAAGCTACTGATGATGTACGTACACACTTACTACATATTCAAGGATGTTGCAATCTCTCAACACAGACATCCTGATGTCATATGAAACCCCAATCACTACATAAACTTATACATGAATTGCGTGCATACCACAAGTTGGCATGGAGGGTATATAGGTGGGACACAGGGATAACTATGCACATGTGCAGAATGCCATTACTGAACACTATTCCTGTCTCACAGATGTTTGCTGACCTCATCATTCTTATGTGTCTGTACAAGTTAGTGACTAAAGTTCTGTGTTAATATTGGTATCCCCTTTATTGCACTCCTTTCCACCTAAGTAAATGGGATGTCAGCACCAGGGACATGTGGAATAATAATATACAGCAAGGAGAGAAATTCCACTTCAGATGTAATAAAAATGTTGTGATGAAGAAGTTGGACAGAAGTGTCTTAGTGTTCCTGTTACAAAGGCAACTGCATTTACTGCAGAGCACTGCAATGAATTAGGAACAACAAGACACTGCATAAGAAACAGAAGTAATAATTGTGCAGTAGGTAGTGGGTTAACAGCACACAGGAAAGCATAAAAATGGCCAACTGTTTGAAATGTGGAAGTGGATGACTTTGACTGATGCATAACAAAGGACATTTTTAAAGATTTTTTCATGAGGAAACACAGTACTGACCTACAAGAAGCTTACTGTCAGTGTGTAATAAATACTCAAAATTTGTACTGGGAAAAAGATGCAGTTATGAAGACTTTTACAGAAAACTTCTCAATTAACCCTTACCCTGCTAAAGTGGAGAATATGGTGAGCTCTGAAAAATGCCAGCAGATGGCAGATGCGATTTAACTTGGCATTTAAAGGGTTAACATAGGCAACCGTGACAACAACGATGCAGACATCACTGATCATAACAATGGAAGTGGTAGAGATACTGAAGATGTGAAATATTTTTATCTGATTTTGATCACCTGTAGTGCAGGCAAGTGCACCAATGTGTTTGCAACACAGAGTAATATAAAATTCCTCCTGTCGCACTTATCCAACTCTGATGAATTTTCCTGACATGCACATAGTACATAGTTATGGTTCTTATTGAGTTTGATGCACATAGTGGGATGCTTCCCACATGCTTGCCTACCTGCATCAGTATTGCACTTCCCATTTTTCCTCTATAATTATGGAACGTGAACTGGCAGAAAAAATATGCAAAAACAAAATAATATTGTAAAGTTGTTGTTGTTCTTGTTGCTGTTGTTTGCTGTTTGTTGCTGCTGTAGTTTACCACAAAATGTTATGTTAAATAAATAAGGTTCTAGCATGAAATACAAACATTTCCCACGTTAAAAATATAAAAATCTCCTAAGAAAGGTGCTACATTCCAGTTTCAACTAAGAAGTCATTAAGTTAACCCACTGATGGTCTGTCAGGTCAACAATATGAGCCTACCAGTTAATTCTATAGCACTGTGACAACTCAGCCTCAGGTAACTAAATATGTCTAACGACAAAATTGGCTACAAATACCACAGCTGTTTGTTACTTCCCTTGTTATTTTACAAAAAATTTAGAATTTGTAAATGTAATCTTAAGTAGTTAGATGGATTGCTACTGATGAATGAACAATTTAAAGCACTACAAATTAGCGTGAAACAAAGGTATGGACAATTTTAAATAGTAGAGAGTCACTTCCAAAATTTGAAAATTGATATTTTATCATGCAAAACAATTCAAAGTAGTGTAAATAGTTGGAAGGGATATTTAATGTTTTAAAATGGGTAGTATGATGGCGTGATTACCAATATGGTATTTATTACAAGTGCACATGATGAGAAATGTGTATTGGGCAGCATTTCAGACAAATCTATAACCACCTGAGACTGCAGTATTACATTTAAAAACTACATACAAGTGACATTTCTCTGTGAGATATCCCATTACTTTATCAAGATTAGAGTCTTCTAGGGTATGATACCTTCAGACCTCAAAATACCATATTCTTTTTATAATTTCTGAATTTTAAATGCGCAAAATTCGCTACTACTTTCTTGGATTGCATGACAAAATCATTATTTTATGTCACATTCACGTAAAAATTTCAACCAGCAACTCCATTTGTTTTTCAGTAACATGAACATATTCCACACTTCATGGAAGTTAAAATATAACAAATATTCATGTAAACTGGCAATGACACGGGACACCAACATCTAAATAACACCAGACTGGATTAACAACAGTTCAGATTCACAACTACTAGTTAGGTATTCTATACAACCATTTACTTCATCTCCTTCATAGGATGACACAGACCCATCAAAATAGCAACAACCTTCTTATCATCTGTACACACACACACATATATATGTATATGTGGGAAGACACATGCCAAAGTAGTAATAAATCTAAAAATTTTGACAGAGGATTTAGAAGATCCTTGTGACTGACCCTTGTGTAATATATTTATGCACTACATTAATAATCATGAACTCCTATTTATGAAGACAGCATTCTTCATTACCAGCCATAGTAGGAGCCCCTACCTCACACGGGGACAAAATACAGTTGGGGAGTGCAATACGACAGTACACTGCTAATCCAAACATGAACTTCACTCAGCTGTTTCTGGCTTCAGTGTCTAGTTAAGTGACACTAGTTGCAAGTTAGGGATTAACATTATAGAGTAGTACAATAAATTAACTCAATTATAATGAGATGTTAACAATTGAAAAAGGAAATACAGCACTGAATTCAATAAAACATTTTCATGCTAGCAGCTGCATCAGGTTGTTTAATGTTGATTAAACCAAAGTACACAGAACCTTCTCTGTTCTCATCATCTGGGAATCTTCTGTAATTTTTAATGTGAAGAACTTATTTGACATTCAGGTGACCGTGTGGCATGATAAATTCTTATAATAAAACCAACTAGACGCACTAATTTCTCAAATTTATTTTTGGAATAAAACTCAACATGTTTCAGACAGTTCCCTCTGTCCATCACCAGGAGTTTTTCACTGTACAAACAGCAATGGTGTATGTAATACAGGTTTGCTGACAGCTTGCAAGCAGGATCAGGATGGAACCAGTTCTGTCCTGTGTGTACAGTGAAAAACTCCTTGTGATGGACAGAGGAACTGTCCAAAACATGTAAAGTTTTATTCCAAAAATAAATTGAGAAATTAGTGCATCTAGTTGGTTTTATTATAAGAAGAGTGAAGAACTTACTAGGTCAGATTTTCATAGAATTGTTATGTACTGCCTTGTTGGTGATCTAAACAAAACTCATTCATAAAATTTGTATTTCTGAAGTTATTTGACCAAATATTTGCATTAAAATAATATAAGAATTTGAAAGTAAGCATTTGCACTGTGCGATCTCTGCAATTAAAAAAAGCTGAGTGCTCAAGCTTGACACACTACCTAACAATGTCTTTGGCCTGCTGATTGTAGGCATTCATTCTTATTTCTGTTGTTAAAGAAAATAAACAGTTACATTTTTAAACAGTAACTTATTTAGATGATGTGAGTTTCTTTGAAAAAGTATTGGAAATAAACTTCATTCATTGAAAAATAATGGATATAACATTTGTTCAAGTTTTAAATATTACAGAACATGTATAACAAAAGTATAAAACAGAAGATTCTTGGAGGAAATAGATCAACTTACTGGAATAAAGATCCACCTATTTTTTAGATACTCTAGGATGATCAAAATCAGTGACATTCTACTTTTCATGATATTCAGATCTATACATTTTAATTGTTCTGCTGTAAGTTTCAAATCAGTATTCACTTAACATCAAAGCCATGCCAACTTAACATGTCAAATTACAAGGAACTCATTTAGATGCATATGTAATACGCATTTACGCACATGTTCACTGGGCAAGTGGATGATCATGGCAGATAAAATTGTTTCACATGGTAATATTACCTCCTTCTTGGAATTTGTCAATCACCAGCTGTTTTAGAATTAATAAAGATAAATAAATATATATATAAATAAATATATATATAAATACATATATAATAAAAAGAGTAAATAAAATGCTACTCTGAACCAGGACTGTCTGTGCCAAGTGGGCCCAATTGAGTAAAACTTGTTATTTTAGCCTACAGACATTGATCATGTTCCTGAAACACAATGTCTTATTTGTCATTTACTTGTAGTATTTGTATTCATTTTAAAACACCAGAAGACAGAAAAAGTCCAAGCTGCAAATAACGTCAAGTGCCATACACCATCGTCAGATGTGCTTCACATGGAATGAGAGGTTTTAGAATTATTATGAGGGAGACATACAGCAGGTACAGGAAATATGAGCACATGTATATGATGGAATATCAACAGTGGCAGAATTATGTCACAGGAATGAGATGCACAACCGAACACAATATTTAGAAAGCGATCTTTGTTAGAAGGGCAAAAAGTTTTCACTGTTGAAAGAAATTCTGTACAGAGATATATGAAACTGAGGAGTTTTAATGATTCAAATGGGGTGAGTTGAAACACCACACTCATGGTTCCCAGAAGGAAAGCTTAAGGCTTTTTTTTTTTTATATATTTAATGACCCTTGAACACTTGTGTGGTTTATGTGCTTTAAAGTGCTGTGAACTTTTATGCCTGCAGGGACAGGAAAATCAGAGAAATTCTCAGATAGAGCCCTTGGCCTTTATTTCAAGGCTTAAACACCTGAACTCCTAAATTTTAAACAAGGGTTTTAATCATAATATTGTGTAATTTGATAGGAAATCAGATTTTTAAAATGGATTGATGCATTACACAGAGTTTATCACCAGGCTTATAAGTTCAGGACCATCCCACTTGAACATTCAATTTAGGAAACCTTAAACTTAAGTGACATGTTAAATTTTACAGGCATTTCAATTCTCGGTTTACATTTGACAACTCAGACAATGATATTATGCATAAACCTACATGTGCCGCTGTGAAAATTCACACTCCTGCTCTGTGCACATGTATGTTTTCATCCATGGCCTGTGCATGTGCACACTTACATCCATACTTTGCACATGTGTGCATTTCCTATCACACACTGCTCTTTAGATAAGAGGAAAACAAATCTCTCACAAGCAAGAGATTTCCACTATTTGCCACACAGGCTATTGAGAAATAATGCGATAATGGTGTAGACAAAAGCAAGAGATGACACTCAACTTACCCATAAAAACAGATGAAATGTGGCTTCTGTATATAATGATCTACAATTCATATTACTGAATAAATTGTAAGGTATTTCGTCTTATTATACAATTTTTCTTCATAATTAAAATCATACAAATTCTAATTATAAAGGAGTAAACATGACACAATAGTAATATTAAGGCTACGTTTCCTAAAACATTTACATCACGGAATCACATTTCACACAAATTATTAAATAACAATGTGAGGTAGGGTGCCCCTTTAGAAACAAAATGTACAGTGAGAATGCACTTCTATTACCTGTGCCTTGATCCTTCAGGTCTTGGAATACATAACCACTTCAGGCAAACAGTATCACATCTAACATCCTTAAGTCCAATACACAAGATGGTGTTAATCTTCTCTGGTTGTGGTTGGTTAAGTACAAATCTCATTCAAGTAAAACAGCAAATGTGGAGGACAAAGAGAACATCATAAAAACAGCTTACAGAAAGAACATTTCAGACTCACTATTGTATGAGAATAAAAATTTTGACATGTGCTGCAATAGTAATTACACAAGGAAAGAACCTATCAAAGATGAGCATACAAACCCAATGACATGCAAGGTTATGGAAAAAGACACCACTGCTAGCATACTTACATAATCAAAACCGCTTTATGAATGAAGCAGGAAAAAGATATTTACTAACGGAATTGTTGCTCCTTAAATGTACTAATAATTTTCTACATACTGACTTTCACTTAGCCCAAACAGTTTCTGACTCACCAATAAACAATGTTTGTGGATATAGGATTAAGTCTAAACCTGTAACTAGATAGGAGAACAGATTTGGCACACAGTAAAACAATAGAATTTACCAGAGTCCATACTGAACTTTTGTACTAGGTATCTTACAGCACACTGTGGCTTATGAGGGGATTCTCATAATTCCAAGGAGGAGTCAGGGACTCTACGATATACATCAAATACACTACGCTAATTCATACTGGTGGTTGACAGTTCCCAATTTATTTGACATATTTTCATTACTCAAGAATGAGAAATAAGGAACAAATATGAATAAGTTTGTGCAAATATGAAGAATGTCTTTGAACATCTGTACGTGAAAATATTTCATCAACAATTAAAATAAACATAATGATTTTGATCTTCAATGGAGGCAGCACAGACTTAATTTTAATTTGGGCTAGTAACTGGAAATGTGTAGTTATGCATTACAACAGCAATACATGTTACAAGGTAACAGGGTAAATGTAACCAACCTTTCTAACATTTCTGAGCTGTAACTTTGCCAGAGACTCAAATGCTGTAATGAGGTTGTTGCTACTTGCTGTGTTCAACCATTACAAACATACAACCCTCTTCTCTTCTGTCACCTTTCTGCTGCCTGTGCTTCCTCACGCAAGTCAAAGGTTTTACCTACATTTTCAGGTCGCCCATAGCAGCGCTTTTCACTGCCTACAGAGTCGTCAACTTGTGGACCACGTAACTTTAGTGTAGTAATGTGTGAACGACCACGCAAGGCTAGTACCACCAAATGTCCCCCACTTGTCACCTCACACGATGTCACAGGACGTTCAGGTGTGTATACTGCCAGCAGTTCACCTGAAATATGCGAACTGACATTAAATCATGCACTTCAAACAGCAATATAACCAACTACCTTATAGTGCATGCACTGACTTCCCAAACCATGCGACTGTTTTACAGTTTCTGACCACTGGCAACTACACCACCAGCAGTACAGCATCCATGTAAAATTTTATAAAATCCATCGAGTAGGGTTTCTTATGTCAGAAGGTGATTCATGTTCATTACTTCACCTCTTGCCCATAGAGTACACTTAGGAGAGGATAAACTCCAGTTACATACACCTTATTCACCAGACAGACACGCAAGTAACAACTGTACAACATGCTTTAGTTGTTCTGCCATATTCTTTTGAAACCACAGTGGAACTGAAGAACATACACAAAATGCTTTATCTTATTTTATTTCATTTCATTTTATTTTACCACCAGATACAACTAAAAGCAATTACATGTGCCTATATGTCCAACGTGTTTTGGTATCCGGGTTTTTAGGCTTTTACTGCGATGTAGTTGAGATCTCTGTTCTCTTGAGAAGTGAAGCTCTACCACTCTTCTCAGATATTTTGACCCTTGAGGGTGAGACCACTACAGGAATCAATTACCCAGTGATGCAGCAGAACATATCAGAAGAAAGAAACACCCCTATGCTTTGGCTTGTTGTCACCTTAGAGGATATCATTATGTTCAAAATTAACTTCAGGGTTTGCAAAAATATGTTCACAATTAAAATATTTAACACACACACACACATATATATATATATATAATACAATAAATATCTTAATATTACATCATTTAAATTCATTATAATATTCTTGTCATCTTGTCTCCCATGTCACTGCTTCACCGTTTTTTATTATTACCCACATAACTTTGTACAAATGTTACGTCACTTGATTTATCTAATTATGTGAGATCGACATATTCAATGTACGAAATGAAGGAGAGGATCCAGCCTTTATAATCTCAAGTGAAACAAATTTTGTTGACTTCTGATCCAAATAATGGAATAGTATGCACCACTGTTCTTAAAGACATTCCACAAATTACTGTGATTGATTTTATTACCAGCTTTTATAGATCACATAAATAACACATGACTTCCAGTATTTTATACCAAGTGGTCTCAACAAGTCCACTTATTTTCTTTATATATTATCGTTTGATAGAAATGACATATTGAACTGCACCATACTTGTACATTTATACTGCAGCATAACTGAGTTCAGTATTATGTCAAAATTAGTTACCTTTATTAAGGTCCCAAAGTCGAAGTGATCGATCTCTACAGACTGAGTCTGCTGAGAGGAATGAACCCCCAAGGGAATCAAGACGCAGAAAGTTGACCGGGGCTGTGTGCCCGCACAGACACCACCGGCAATTCCCTATAGTTCAACAAACATATCAATTGAAGAGTATTACAGTATTAAGAAGAAGGAACCAATTTGCATTTTATGCGCAAAGCAGGATATGTAATAAACTCTGCAGCATACCTAATTAGAAGAACCTCCATTAGGCTTTAATAAATATGCATGAAATGTGTTTTAAGACATTCAACTGGTATCAAGGTGTATTTCTTGAATACAGCATATACTTAACATCCATTGAGCTTGTATTTAATACTAAACACATAAGCAATGAGAGCCTAGTCAGTAAAGTGACTAGGACATGATCTGGAGGTATGAGGAACTGTGGTTTGAATCCCAGCAGACAATAAAGATTTCTCTTCTCCAAAGTATCGAGACCAGGTCTAAGAGCCACCCAGCTGCTTATCCAACAAATATTTGAGGATCATTCCATGAGGAGTAAAGCAGCTGGGATACAAAGGTGACCAATCACCTCCATCTAGTGCCAAGTTTAAGAATGAATGGAAATAAACCTCCACTTCCCTATATGCCTCAAAGCCGTGCACAGTGATAACTTTACATGTCAGGAAAAACAATACATAAACCAGACTGGCAGCAATTTCAAACTCTTGCAAGTCCAAGATATAATGAGCCTTATGCTTTGTTGGAACTGGAATTCTCCTCACTAAGTGCTAAATCATGATATATCAGACAGGGAAGTTGGATTATTATGAATGGGTTATTCTGGGAAGTGATAACATGTAGTCTGGTAGATGGCAGAGGTGAACAGTGATCTGGAGCCAGGTCTTGCAGAACGGTACAATGTCCCATTGCATACCCTCCACTAGACCTGCTCTGTGCATTAGGATTCAACACCTGGTAGATGGTCAGCAGTGCTTTCACCCTCTCAATTCTGCTCTGAAATTGCAAACAGTACATTCTTCTGAAATGTTGCTAACCACCCAATAGACTGTACAGTATCACATCACAGTCCATAACACTGCAGTCTGGAGCCTTTGTAGACAGTCTGTGTTTATGAAGTCAAACACTATCATCTGTTAAATTCTCCCCACACTCTAGCTAGTGTATCTACAGCTTAATGCTAGTATTGGGACACATGCTTATAACATCTGGTGTAAATTCAGTGAACTTTGGCAGAAAAAAGCTAGAAAACTTGATCTCAAAGGTACTCCCTCTCATCAGGAGTGTCCTAGTGTACAAGTAACTGAATATCCACAGTAAACAGTAATATTCACTAATGTAAGAACTTCAAATATCATACAGCTGGATCTGTGATAAGGTTGTTTCAATTGCAGACTTCAGGAATTAATGTTACTTCACCACAAGCACATAGAATTATACCATAAATGATAAACAGTGTTGTAAAATATCATTATTGGAGACGAATGAAGATGTACTCTAAATTACATTTAGCATGCATGCTTATTTCTTCAATCAGGTAATGTGTATGGTGCAACATTTTCTATAAAATGTAGTGACATTTTAATGCTTTGCAAGTCAACAATTAACTGTCTCAGTCCAGAATTCAAATCTCATATATGAGACAAAGTTCGAAATAAGACAAAGAGGTAAGGTTTCAGATCCTAGATTCTTGAAGTTCTAAAATATCTGTGTTTTTGTTTATTTCAGAACAGGTAACAATTGCTGTTGCAGTTGCTTTTAAACAGAATACTCTAAGCCTGGGATATATGAAAGTCCTTAATTATATCTGAATCAATCAATCTGGAGACCTTGTATGGTGCCTTCATGTACATACCTGTGATAAGGTCCCAAACTAGAATCCTTGAATCCTCTAGTCCACTGATTACACAGCTATCTCGAGAAGAAATGTCAAGAGAAACTGTATTTACACCTGGCTTCCACTTTTTAAACAACGTCCCACTCTGCAGGTCATACACAACAATGAAGTTTGGACTTGGTTCATCCACTTCCTGAATTCAAACAAAAGGATATAAAAATATTTATGCAACCAGTGTAATGCAGATTGTCCTATTGGTGTAAATAAGTTCTAAGTGAACAGTTTGTAACTTTAATACGTGTTATAAGGGTCTGTTGAGGTTATGAGGTATTTTCACTGCCTATCAATAGGTAGGACACAATGCCACTACCACTAACTGTTACATGAATTTTACTGGCAATTTTCTCTACAGATTAAGGTAACACATTTTGGTCCCAAGTGGACAATTTAAATAAAGAATTAGGATGAACCCTAAATAAGTGTGTCAAGAATTACAATTATTTATACACTGTCAATAAGTTTGGACTTCCTTAATACAGTAAAATGTCATTACATTTCACGGACAATTTTCAGTTTTGACTGTATTCCCAAATAATATGGATACTAAAAACATTCATATGCCAGCTGTATCAGATTAAGCTCTTTGTAGACATCACTCTTTGCTATGCTGTTAGTAACATAAACATTTGCAAAAGCAATAAATCAAAATGACATCTCTTGTCTTAATGAAATGCTTTGTATTAAATGCACTCCAAAGTCTCTAATAAAATAAGACAAAAGATTAAATTATAATATGATATGAACAAACTGTAATTATTTTATGTTCAGTTTTGCTGAATAGACATCAGCACATAATTAGAGGTCTGTTACATCTGTTGCAACCCAAACAGAAAATCAGTCTTATTAACTTTAGCCCTTGATACAGACTGTGGTATACAGCGGCACAGTTGGTTGAGGCACTGCAGTACAGGTCAGAAGGTCGCAGGTTCAATTGCAATGTTACATTGACATAATCCTTCTGGTAGCACTATGAACCTGGGGTTGACTCAGCCTTTAAAAGATATAAGTATCAGGAATATTTCCTGGTGGGTGAAGATGGCAGGTGCGTAGGGCTGACAACCTTACCACCTTCATTTGCCGATTGTCTTGAAATCTGGGAGCCTAAAACTCCTGGAATCCTCTGGGCCTGTCCAGGCCTGTAATGGGATCGCTTTACCTGGATACAGACTGACAAAAGACTCATTCTTCACAGGTTTTTAATATTTAGATAAAATCATAAGAACACTATTCATAATTACTGATTATTCACCTTTGCAACACAACAGACATAATGTCCTTCATGTGTAATGGCAGACAGACTTGTGACAAAGTCATGATGTGGGATTCGCAAATCATAAAGCAATTTTCTGGATGCCAAATTCCATACTAGCAGAGGAAATGGCTTCTGAGTTTCATCGCCACAGACCAGCACTCTGCAATAAATTCAATTAATATGCAACATCAACAACTAACCCACAAGACTTTCATGAAATATAATAATGTTCTTCTGGTTTACATCTTTTTATAAATATGAATTTGAAATATCCATGTATAAACTTACTGATTAAGAACAGCGAAAGTATAAAATATAGTATTGTTTAATCAAATGACCATTCACGTAAATAAAATCTGACTTTTTATTTTGTTTAATTATTGGTGCTGTCAACAGCTCACATAACAAACATTACTTCAAAGAGCTCAGTTTCTAATTAAATGGAAAAAGCTAACAAAAAGAGTTATGGTCTAATTTGAAGTAACACTTCAGCATTTCTCTGCAAAGGCTGAGGGCAACAATTAAAAGCCCAGTCATGATAGCTGATCTCTGGGCCGAAATATAAATCCCAGACCTCCGAAATAAGAAGCAGCACTCTACCCACTTGACCTCAACATTCAGTCATTAAAATCTTGTAAAGTGTGCATTTACCCAACTATTCCAGTCTTGATGCTCAAAATTAAATAGAGTAAACCCTAACATTTTAATAGAGATGAAATCTATTGAGATAAAGGCTGGTAAAAGTAATACCTGACCTGTGGCATGGAACAGGTTAAAAACACAGTGATCCACCAAGCAAGCTTCAGCAAGCAGTAATGCTTCTAACTCATATCCAGGAGGTGACCAGTTCAAATCTCAGTTGGCAAACAAGCTACTCTGGTTTCAGGCTGCATTATTTCCCTCAGTCCTTCCAGTAAAATGGCAGGATATTGCATCAATTTAGGCCATGACTGCTTCCTTCCAAATCCATTTCAATTCAACATTCATTAAAAATTATACCATTTGATGCTACATATTCTGATATACCGAAAACAACATTCATTCATTCATTCAGTCAAAAAATCAATTTATCTATCCATATTTCTAGCTAGCTAGCTACCATGCAATCAATGCTTAATTCATGTGCACAGCCATGTTGTCATTATTAACGCGTATTACTTGTTCTCCTTGATGAATCACGTTCCCTGACTACAAATTATAAAACCTGAAAATACCAAATATTTACAAAATGATCAAGAAATATATCTAACACAAGAATAATATTTCTTTACTCTGTATTTATACAAAAAGTTCTACAATATAAAATATCATTCCATATGTTTATGTAATCACAATGTCAACACACAACTCTCATCTACTTCAAAACATTGCTATGTAAAATGAAAATTCTACCTTCCATCACCAGAAACAAGCAAGGAATTTAGGAACCGGTCCTCCCCTGCTTTGAATGTTGTTACACAGTCTCCACTCTCCAGGTTCATCAAGTTCACATACATCCGATTACGTGAAAGTGCTACCAAATGCTCTCGATCATGGAGTCCATAATATGACATCTTCTGATTCATGACACCCTTCAGTCTTGTTACAAACTCTCCTGAATCCAAATCATAAATTCTAAGTTCTCTTTGACATAGGACCACACACCTGAAAAAAATACCAGTATGCTATAAATGTTTATTATACACAGTGTTTTATCAACTGCTAAAGTTGCACAGCATCGAATGAAACCTGAAAGGATGACTGCGAGTTATTAATCAGATAGGATGCAAAGGAAACAATCATAGCTCATTTGACAGTTTCATTCCAGAATTTGCCTGAAATGAGAACCATGAAAACCTCAGTCAGAATAGGCAGTGCTGGCACTGCATCATATTGAATCTGATTAGGCATGTTACAATTGTTTTCCCTGCATTAACTTTTACAAAGTGCCCTTGCAATTTATCGTAACATAATTGCATACCTTTGACGACATTTAAAATTTATGTTCTACTGTTCTTAACACTGTGCCAGCCTGTTCTAGGAGGATTCACTGCGATATTCCACAAAACCTGTTTGAAGGACTAATTCAAAACTGACAACAAGAATCAGTTTTCATAATTTTCACATGCTTCACTGAACCAACCAGCAAAGATCAGTAACAGTACTGAAAAAATTATATGTACCATACACCATGATGAAGCAGTTATCATTCCTGCTTTGTATTCAAAGTTTCCAGGTTCAAATATCAAGCTGCATAATATCTTTCCCACTGGATTTTTAGTGGTATCTTTCAGTTCTTTCATGAAGAAGCTGGGAAAGTAGCTTAATATGTGCCACAACTGCTACATGACATGTCCTTCCCAGTCACTCAATAATAATTATCCATTCCTTCACTGGTAATAGTTGATACATAATTTTCAAATAAACCAGGAGGTAACAAAAATGTATTTATGGAGAATTATTGCTGTAGTTTACTGAGACATTATAAGGATTTCACCTGGACAGAAATAACTGGCACTGGTTTAGAGTTCCATGCTCACACAGGGGATGTAATGTAACCATACATAACAGGACTTCTCACCTCAATTACATTTAACTCTGGACAGTTCAGACATCATACACTGGTAAGAAGTCAGCAGTAAGGTAAAAAAAGGTAAAGCTTCCCCTGTCCATGCCACAAAAGCAAACAGGGGAGTGTAGGTATAGCTCTACTCATTCTTTACATCGGCACTAGATGGAGGTGAATGGTTAGCTTCATGTCCAAGCTGCTTTATGCCTTGCAGAGAACCTCTATACTGAATGAACAGGAGTCTAGGTGGGCTGCAGAGCTGGTCTGGACGTTTTTGAGGAGACAAAAATCTCTTGCCCTTACCAGAAATTTGACCCCAGGCTGTAGCCTGGTCACTATGCTGGCTCCACTACCCCAGCTCCCAAAAAAAGCCAGCAACACAAATAAAAATATTTAAAATATTAAAAATTACTCATAACATATCTGACACAATTGGTATGCCTCTAGACAAAACCCAGTGACAATAGAGGCTGAGTTCAAAGGGTAATATTCTTAATAATACTGCTAGTAATGATGCAATACAGTAGAACACCACTTATCCAGACGTTCATTATCCCAGCCACCAATTATACAGATCAGATTGGCCCTTGGATAAACATTTTCTTACGGTCATTGTACTACATCTTTTTATGGCTTAAATTTTTCCCCCGTTTGTCAAACACACAAAAGGAATTATGCATTAATGTTTTATTTGTACATAAAGAAATATGTAGCCTAAAATAGCCATTTGTAGAAATATTTTCCCAGTTATTCGGATTTTCTGCATACCCAGATGGTTCGTAGTCCCAATTAATCGGGATAAGTGGTGTTCTACTGTACTTATAGCCTTCTTTTTGTCCTTTCAAATTAAGCACGTTAATGCCAGTAAATGTAAAGGTAAAGGTAAAGTTCACACCCTAGAACAGGTCACGAAGACCCACAGGAGGAGTAGAGATACAACTCTTTCTTTAACTTCGATGCTATTTGGGGGTGGGTGGTCAATGCCACGCCCCAGCTGCTTTACCCCAGGTAAAAAGTCCTAGTACCCATTGTATAGGAGGCTGGTTGGGCCCCAGGGCCGGTCTGGAGGGATGCGGAAAATCTCGACCCCCGTTGGGATTCAATCCCCGGACTTTCCAGGCCGTAGCAAGTCCCTGTACCAACTACACTATCAAGGCCCCACATTAATCTGAATACCAGGCATAAAATCCTCTTAGTCTCTACCTTGCTCTTCACCCTATCAGCTTGTAACATCACAGTTCCATGGTCATCTTATTTCATTGAGCCTTTCTCCATAGGGTTTCTCTGTGTTACATTCCGATCTATAATAACAGTACCAATATTAAGTTTTTTTGTCTTCCAGATGTTCTTTGCTTTGTGTATGTGTATGTACGCATGTGTGTGTGTGTGTGTGTGTGTGAGCACATGCACATGCATGTCAGTATGTGCATGCACACTCTTCTTTTCTGAGATATATATTTCTTAGTCTGCTACCCCAAGTCCAAAAGCCACTGTTTCTCAATGATTCTGGATTAACAATTAGTTTGTCTGAACACAAATATATTAACCCAAAGAGTATTTCATAAAAAATTTTGTGAATGATATATAAGTTCTTTACTTTATAATATTTGTAGAATATTTGTAGAATACTTAACTGAAGTCTCTTATGTACAAATGCATAACTTGGGGGCTCAAATGGTTATGACAAAGTTATGTACTGGGCCTCCTGCTCATTGACCATCAAGAAATTAGGCAGATTTCTCATTGCTTTCAAAGTGAACAGAAAGGAAATGTCCTTCATAAAGCAACACTAGTACAAACGCTAAAGCTGGAATCATCTAATATATATAATGCACTTGTTTTGTGAATGAGTCAAAAAAGTGGGTTATTTTTATAGTGTCTTCTAGTTGGGAATTACTCATGAAATGGCCTCCAAATGCACATGTTTCCCACTGTGATCAGAGTGCTTGAAAACATTAATGAGAAACTGAAACATAATATCAGAGCCCATTACCAGTACAGATGTACAGATGTGTTATGTAACTGTTTCAGTAAATACATATAAACAGAACAATAATATTTTCACAGTCAAATTAAACCGAAGTGTAATGCTTAAACATGTTCTTGATTCATGATTATCCAGCACTGTTATTGTTTAAATGTGCATGCATACAGAAAGGACTAACATTTTCATGGTGTAAAATTACAGTAGGTAAACATAAATTATACAATAAAGTCAGTTACAAAAGGTCTTAACAGATGGTGCCAAAACAAAATTTGGGCAAGTGAAGAGGAAGATGCATTTTATGTTTTGTTGACCGTGCATCCCTGTAAAATCTTGTAAATAAAGCTAACTTCCTGCACAATTTTCTTAGTACATTTATTTCTTAGTATATTTATCAGTCTCTACATGTTTCGGGCGACTATGTGCCAATCATTAGGAGAAACAACTGTATTTATGCAACACTTGGTACTTGTTATTCCGTATGGATTAGAGCCATCCATACAGAATAACAAATACCAAGTGTCGCATAAATACATTTGTTTTTCCTGTTGATGAGGCGCCTGAAACATGCAGAGATTGATAATTATACTAAGAAATAAGCGTACTAAGAAAAATTGTTCACCAAGTTGGCTCTATTTACAAGGAAGATGTATATGAAGAGATAAAACATGCTAAGCAATGAAAACATTACAGACTTTGGTTATGTTTCAAGAAAACAGTAATTAAAATCTGTACTGTAATGATTTTGTCACTCATCCTGAATTGAGAAACCCTTAATGAAACTTGCCATGGACTAGCACATCAATATTACTTGTATGTTTTATGCATCATATGATGGATCTAGTTCTCATTAATATGTAATGCTTGATAAAACTGCAACTTTGTTTTACCACAGAAGAAGGGTCCCTTCCTGTGTTTCTGGTGTATCAATGGAATGGACTGTACCATATGCATACCTTGTCTCATCAATTGCCTTGAGGTTGATAGGATGTGTAACTCCAACTAGTGTTCTTACAGGGACTGCTTCTTGGACGTCCCACACAGAAATTTCTTCCCGTTCTGTTGATACCGTCACAACGTAATCGGGATTCTCAGCTAGCCGCATGACCATATCAAACCGACATAACTGGTCCAAGTCTTCTACCTCAACTGCACCGCTTGCAGCAGAAACTGATAGCTTGTCCATCACATTTTTAGCTCCCTCAGCTTCTGAACTTCCACCGACCAGCGGCTGAAGAGGCAAGAGGGAAAGAACAGGAGGATGACAACAAACTTCATACAGTTCCTTCACAAACTTGTAGCCTTCAGGAGACTCCCAGTTTGGTCCTGATGAGGAAGGTTTTTGTTTAAAAACACTTGTCTTCTCTTCATGAGAACCAAATATAGCAGATAAATGGCCATACATCTGAGAGTAAAACTGTCTGCCATCATATGCCAATGCACAAGCGCTTTCTTCAAGACACTTTTTAAGGAATAGGAGATCCTTTTCTTGTTGTTTATTAGCAGCTAACGATCTCTGTTCTAGAGCGATGTCCTCCAGTACCTACAAAAGATCCACGAAGAAAAATGTAAGTCATAAGCCTCGCTACATATGATGTATATTTGTTCAACACTGCTGAGTATATAAATTTTTACACTGTGTAATAAACGCCAAACATTACTTCAGATAATAATTTTACCTGGAATAAAAACTCACGGTATTAGCTACAAGGAAGAATTTAACTCAAGATGTGATATAGATTCACAGTAGTAACTGTAGAATGAAACAGTATGGACACAGTGCTTTGTATTTCATTTTCAGTATCTAACAAAAGTATGAATGAACACTACCAATTTATAAACTTTCTGACTGCGAATGATAAGACAGTCTTACACCAACACTGAATCCTCCATGTGGAGTATGAGGTAATATACTTGTTCTTAACATATTGATTGGTAATACACACAGTGAACTTGGATTTGAAGAGTATGAGACAGTCGTTAAGATTAAATTCATACGTGATGTAACAACAAACCTGCTTCATAAATCAAAATTATTTCTTTCATTTGAGGGTGACTACAGAAGAAGCTTGTTTGCTGGTACAGAAATAGCTTACAAGGATTTCGTATGATATTATCAGTTTTCAACCGGAAATCATAACCGTGGTAGTCACTCAAAATTATGAGTCATATCTAACAACTTCCAGGTGCTGAAAATCTATATGGACACAAATGAGTTACAAAGATATGTCACTAATGGCAAGTTGTACAATTTTAAATTTGTAATTTATATTAGCCTTTCTTACATAAAAATGACGACAACATAGAGTAAGGGCTGTAAGTTATTTTTGGAATTTCCTGTTAATTATGTTGCAGAATGTGTGTGTGTGTGTGTGTGTGTGTGTGTGTACATGTGCATGCATCATTTAAATTAACTGACACTTCATTAAAGGTTAGTAAGAACTTACATGGTACACATCAGACCCACAAAGCTTGACAAACAACCAGGAATGGTTGTAAAGGAATTCCTTCCTTATTGAACCACTAAGATGAAAGACCTGGAAGGGTAGTTCATCCAGCTTTCTTCTGTTATAGCTGAAACAAACATAAACCAGTTTAAAATTGTCAGTGTTCAAGTATATCAAATAGATACCACTGTATGTAACACAAAAGCACAAATATATACAAACAAAGAATCACACATTCACACATGCAAATATACAGGCCAGGAAAATGTGACATGTATTGATATGTGTCAGCTCAAAAGATTATTTAAATAAAATGTTAACTTCATAAATATTTTACCCTTGGTCTCTGCTCTGTTATGGCAGTGTGTAGACTTGCAGGCAATTAATGTTCCAGAGGAATCCACTACCTCTCTATTCAGAGCAGTCCTAAATGTTGGTAACCACCCACAAAACTACACAGTGTAATGAAACATATGACTGCAATTGAAACAAAGGTACAGGCAGCAGGTCCCCCAGAACTACTGGATATCAAGTATGAGAATAAACTGGGCCATAATCTACAACACTGCAACAAAAACAGACTTCTACACTGAAGATGGAAGAAATAAGTAAATAAATAAACAGGTTTTTCCCCAGGTTTCGCAAAGTACCTACAAGACTATACAGTAATGTAAGTCAGAGTATCAAAATCCGAATTTGTATGTCTAAATCATATTTTTATCTACCTGAATTTCCAGGGTCTCATTAATGGTTACTGTGACAGTATTTAATGAAAGTGAATCTGACCACTTGGCTTTAACTGGTGGCAGGTTGAAAAATGTGTGAATTTCTAACTGCACCATTATGTAGTCATGTTACACAGTGCATAAACACAAGAATAACTTTAACTTTTTTGATTTATAAGAGATGGTAAATAGCAATATCACTACATCCAAATAAATGTAAGACTTTCTGGAACAGTTAAGTAGTATTCATTAAATACAGTATGAGTATCATGCCACCAGAAGACAATTCTGCTGCTTCGTTTGGAGTCATATTATTGTTAGTTCATACCAAAAGTGGTCAAACATTTCAGACTTCTCCACTGAATAACAGAGCAATTACAGGTTCCTAGCACATTCTCAACACCACTCCAAGTACTACTGCAAATTTCCCTACATTCCCAGAATGTGTGATACTGTGCGGTGACTGTTACAAGGAATGTCTATGCTCAATGTTATATTCTACTTTCATGAATCTGATGTTTTGAAATTCTGCGTATACTCTTACACAAACTGAATTCCTTTCAGCATACCGTACAGTGAGTTGGAATAAAAGTGTGAAACCTTCACAGCTGGTAACAAATACTGCTGTCTTATGTTTCATAAAGTAGGTGCTAAGAAACAGGAAGAAATCTAGACTTCTGTCAAACCAAAATGCTTCATATCTACTGCATCATCACTATACGGCCTCATCGAGATTCTTACTGATCATAAGGATTGGAATATGGCAGACCAGACCACCAAAATTATATGTTGTAAAATGCTAACACATGCTGTAAATTAAGAGTAATGGTGAAATAATGCAAATAATAACATGGAACATAACTTCATAAACATAAGGATACTCATGCCTTGGAACCTTAAACTAATTCAGAATAATAAAAACACAAGTGATAACATTTTGCTTATCTTACCACTTGTTGGTTTTGTCAGGCTGTGGCAGATGTCGACCGACCATCCCAGGGGAAAGCTCATCTGCCCACTTCCCCTACATCAAGTGTGTTACATTACATACCACGAAGTTATGAGAAAATTACAGTCAATATCAAGGAAGCAAAAGTCAAATCAACCAAGATTTATATTTACAAAACCTATTTCATTCCCCTTCATCTTTACGTACGTATCATTTATTTGGTAAGGAGTTTTTTTAAAGAATTCATTTGAAAGATAAATTTCAAATTAGTCAGTAGAAATGTGTTTCTGTAGTCCACATCTGTTACGAATTAAAGTTTTTTGGTACAACTAAAGAAACCAACAATTGAATATTCTAATTTGTCAAGTCATATCATCCCTTATTACTTCTCACATAAGGAACTGAAGCATTCTCTGTTCATGGCATAAACACATGAAGTACAGAATCAACAAAATGTAATTGACACACATGAGCGCCTGGCAGAAATAACTACACTTATGACAAAAATGTAGGACACTTTCTTGCACTGCTCTGGAGAACTTCACGTACCTACCTGATAATAATGAACAAGTATCTGATGAGCCCACTGTTTCCTCTGTTGGTCCCCAAGGTACTTCTGCTTCACTGCATTGTACAGCATTTCATCCCGCCAATGCAGTGTACTTGGTCCATCTACACTTGACCATAGCAAAAATGGGGCTAGGTACTTGTTAAGTCTGGCCCAAAATAGGCATCCTGGTGCCCATAAAACTAAAAAAGAAAAAAAAAGAAAAAAGTCAACCCTTTTAAAATACCTGCCTTCATCTTTACAATTTAGTAAAGAAAATGAATCAATCACACATTACAAAACTGTCAAAATCTGGATAATAAAGCAGAGCTATATTTTATTCTTGCGTTTTTAGATATTTCACTTACCTGTAACATTCAAATTCAATCTCTCTTCATTTTACTATACCATTTCTTGAATTAAAATGTCATTAATTAAACATTTTATAAATATTTGCACCTCACCATAAGTAGCTTCACTGTGGAAGGCTGCATCATGAGCAAGCAGATCCAACATTTCTGAATCAGTCAACCCAGTTTTGGATGCTGTAACCAATGCCAGGGCATGTTCCACCTGTGATATCAAATAATATGACTTTTATAGTGGCATTTAACATAGTTCCCATAAAAATACATGTAATTTTGAATATGACATACCCTTTCCTTGCCCAAGATGACTTCCAGCTCTTCTAGCATAAGATGAAGTTGGTTTGTAATATTTCCCTTTGGCACGATATCATGGTCTTTATCCGTCCACCAAGATGTCTGCCATGCCAGAACCTATTGAAGTAACAAGAGAGAAACCTCTTTATGTCAGTGAATAATGACAAGGGAACAGGCAAATATATTTCAAGTATGATATTTGGAAATGAAGTCAACTTTTAAGATTAAGAACTGTCAGGGGCAGATGAATGAGTGAGTATGGATCATTGGTGGAATGATACTGACTGGGTAGAATCAACATAATCAGAGAAGAAGCCGTCCCAGTGCCACTTTGTCCACCATAAATCTCATATGGACTGAGCTGCAATTTAACACGGGCCTCTGTAGCAGATGGCCAATGACTAACTGGCTGATACATGACATGGTCACCTACAGTACTTACCAACATGAAAGAAAATAAGATATAAGAAAACAAAAAAAAACCATGCAAACCAATTTAGGCAAGCATATAATGATATTCATGCCCTCTTTGCCATTTGTCATTAATTTTCATGTCAGCTCTGGTAAACATATCCTCATAAAGCAGTGTGTCAAACACTGCACTATTCTGCTGCCTCTATTTATGGTCTTCAGAATATTCTGTCTTCTGTTAACCTCTGCCCCTGAAGTGGCGCCACCCACAAAATGGGATCATTTTTGTCCTAAACAACTAGTTGATGGTGAACATAAATGACAAATATAGAGGATCTATAGTTAAAATAAATTCGAAACTAAAATCAAGTTTTGGTACTTAACCTCGTTTACTAAGGTTTGAATTTCTTAGATATGAGGAATGAAAAGGACAAACAAGAAAATGTCATACCAACTCTAAGAACAATAAAACAGCAACACTATTGGAATAATGAATTATATAAATGTATTGAAGTGTGTCAGGAAGGAGGGGAGGGGTTTGTTTTGAGAATAAGGGGTGTAGATTACCATCAGAAACTCTGGAATCAAACACTTGCATTCAAATATTATGCTAGTGGAAAACTGACCAAAATATATACAAGTTTTTTCTTGTGTTTGTAGTTCCAAACAGGAGATATAGAAACAATGAGGGCCTATGGCTAGGCCACAAACATTGCTTGGACAAGTTTCTTTCCTGCCAATAAACATAATGGGCTATCAGCAAGACATTTAAAACGGGATTTGAACTGCAGCATACGTGTATGCTAGATAATAGATAACTTGACAAAAATATGTGCACCTATTGACTAAAGCACATAAACCAAAATCACAAGACAGCTTCTGTAATTAACATACAAAAGCTCAAAAACATCTAGTTGTTGAAGACTACAGTTAGTACCTAAATTATGTTAAAGGAAAGAGGAGAGCTATTTGCTATTCAGCTACAGAATTGGGAAGTAGACGAACCATTTTTTAAAATGCTGGATCTAACTCTATTGGACACTTACATCAAAGATAATCTAGGTTCAAATTTGGAACAGTGACAAATTATCCTGAGATTTTTGGGTGTTTTCCTCAGTCCTTCCAGGGCATACACTGGGGTATTACCTCAGTCTACACCATGACTACTTCCTTTCATATCCTACACAATTCGCCATTCACGAAACATAACATTTGACCTACATGGCCTGAGCTGCTAATAAATAAATCAATGGCCACAACAGAGCACCCTGTAGCTGCTGAAGTGACATCCAGCATGACAGGCAGTGTACATATAACATGATTTTTGTAACCTGGTTGGAATATGTGGAATGCAGGTAAACAAACAACACTGAGGCATGTTCACATTTTTATGCCTTCTCAGCTATCCTAATGTCCTAACATTATTTTATTCAAAGAGATATCTTTCATGGCCATTTAATGTCATTGGCAACAATAAAACATACTTAGGTCTTCACATAGTGTCCAATAATTTTTCCTGTTTTAACCAAATTTGGATTTTCTGACAGATACAATGATGTCCCTAATATCAAATTTCAGGGAAATCTGCCCAGCAGGAACTGCACTGATACACGTGTACATATGGACAGACAGACGCAAAGAAACTAGAAGGGGCTTCTCACATATATGCAAACACGCCTAAAAGCTGAATCATTTTGGATGAAAGTTTGTTGGATATGAGTGCAAGGGAATGCCACCTACAATCTGCCCTACAGAAAAGACCAAAACCCACATGCAAGTCAAATGGCCCATCTGGAGTTCAAGATAGTGATCAAATATTGGCCAGCTGCAGGTCATGTTTGTGGCAACTCACACAGTTAAGGACAAATGAATACTGAATGTATGGGTTCAAAGTTGAAGTTTGGTCTGTGAACATACTCTTGTTTTTGTATTTGCCATATAAAGGTAAATGTTGTGAAACACAGTTCAGTAACAACATGGGTAATAAAAGATCTACAGAAATGTATGCGATGCACATTTGGATTTATATAAACTACAGCTTATTTTATTTCAGAAACCTTAACTTTTTTTAAACAACTTCTTTTACAGTATTCAGTAACAACCATATGCTACAGAATTTTGCAGTGCAGTTTCTCCCCATTTCATTTTAATAGAATAATTGTGTAGGCATCATTCAAAATACATAGAAATGTTCTAATACTAATACCAATTGTTTAAAAAATAACCAACACGATGTCACTTGTGGACTATCCTTTATTTTCATGGGTAGTCGGCATTCATTCTCTACATGTTTCGAGCTTTCGGGAAGCTCATCATCAGGAGATCATTTTTCCTGTACAGTCAGCCTCTGGTATAGTGTATAATCTTTGCTGTATCCCTCCCGTTCTCCTACGTGTTCTGCT
>Ga0136643_10002174_pt1 | contig 25133 bp, 10 predicted proteins | sample TergutLab28metaG_FD_96883 | JGI IMG/M metagenome (GOLD analysis project Ga0136643, IMG submission 96883) | Labiotermes labralis P1 segment gut microbial communities from Petit-Saut dam, French Guiana - Lab288 P1 (version 3) (version 3) | ecosystem: Host-associated > Arthropoda: Insects >... | reverse complement strand
TTTGATAAATTATGTAAACATCTTAATTAAGCAATTTTCTCCATTCCTCTTACGCTCTCCCTGTATCAATTCCGAAAGTCCCCTTAGCAATGTTCTTCCTGTCTCCCTTACTTATTTCTTCCCTTAGAGGGGCAGACCATAAGCTTGGGGACAAGATCGTAAGGATGAGAAGGACGAGACAAAGGAAACAGCGGTCCAAATTCATTCATTCATACATTCATTCATTCATTCCCTCCTTCCTTCCTCCCTTCCTTCCTACTTTCCGCGGTCTCACAACCTAAGCACCGAACAATCTTTTCGGTTAATCCACTTCCTGCAAATCCACATTCTTCAAACATTCTTTATTTTGCAGAAATCCATTCTCTCCTTTGCACAAACACGTACCAGTAGCGTCCAAGATACGGTAAACGTAACTACCACTCATGAAATTCCATAAATGCCTCAAATTTGTTGTAGAACATTGAAGATGGGACCGACAAGGTGTCCCAAAAGTAGCTAAATAACTACCAACACGCGAAGCTAACACAACCCAGAAGAGTGAAAATCTCATCTACACAGCGGCTGAAGCCTAAAATCTTGAAAAAAGAAGCTGATTTCGAAAGATAAATTTCCTTGTCAGGTAACCTTCTTGAAGTTAGGCTATATCACATAATCCCTTACTAAAAAGAGACCTGAGAAAATTCATTTTCTTCTCATGGTAACAGCTACATTTCTGAGATAGAGGACAGGAAATTAATACATTTGCCAATCACCTTATAGCATACTTTGTAATTTAAAATATAACAGTCAATCCGCTTACGATGCAACTTATCTAAACGTACGAGACCCGCTCCATCTGGCGCCGAGGTTAAGAATGAGTGGAGATATACCTCCATTTACTGCGTGTACAGGGAAGACATTTCATGTACTTTGAAATGGAAGGAAGCAAAAAAATTATACACATTCTTCCTCTTGTGACTAAAGATCGACTTGAATACCCTACAATTATGCTTGTTTTGAAAATCGAAACGGATACTGGCAAGGGAAATAGCGAGTCTCGAGGGGTTGGTTTATTCGCAGCGTAAGGCCATATTTACACAAGAAAATAGAGGAAACCTGAACACGTCGAGTCCGGAATCTTACATGCAACCTAAGTTGACAGAGAGCGCTTAAGATGCACGGTTACCAGTATCGGTAATCAACAGCTACATTCAAGTGATAAAGCTGAGGAAGCGTTCTGGAATGCGAGGCCAGGCGATCTCCAGGCAGCCAGCTGTTGCCTTGGTGTTGCTGACCATTATACGCGATCTCGTGGGAAAGAGATTATATCTCACTCGACAGCTGACTGTGACGTCATGCCCTCACCTGGTCGCGCCACGTGCTCATCATAAATTATATTGTTTTATATGAAGCATCTTCCTTCCAGGGCTTTTAACAGTAGCTGCGGTGACGTAGCGTAGCTGATAAGGGTGATAAACCACAGAACGACCGTGAAACCGTACGATCACTTCCTTACTTTCTGTCTCCGTACTCACTTTATTTTCTCGTCCATTCTCTCCGTCTTCTCTGCTCTTTATTTTCTTTCTTTGCCTCTAAAATTCCTGTATTGCTTCTCTCTTCCTGCTTCTTTCTCTTGTCTTTCTGTTACTTTTAACTGCTTCCGTTCTTTTTTCGCTGTTCTATTTTTATTCGTATGTTTTGGTCTTCATTTACTGCTTCTTTCACTTGTGGGTATTTGCTTTAACTTGTCGCTTCCATTCGTATTACCTTATTCATTACCTTTATTTTCATTTCCGATTTCCCCTGGTTTTTCAAAACTCCCGTCTTTGTTTTACTTTCCTTTATTTAATAATCTTTATTTTAAGGTTTGTGGTATTCATACCATCTAACTGTCCTACGTGAGGCTTCAAAATGAAAATTTACGTTTCTTGCACACTTCACGCCACAATAAATGCAATTACACAATTGAAGTAAGGGTGGTTATTTGGGTTCAAACCCAACACACCAAATCTTACCACATGAGATAAAACACCCTTTTTATTCCGCTCAAATAAAAGAAAATGTGGTTTTATGGCTGTAAAAGGCACGCGACTGAACATGCGCCACGCTTAGAAATTAAATCATTGTAATGGGGGATGTTAAAAAGTTGTAGTGAGGGGGTGGGTATAGGATTACCTTGATGGACTGACTGATTGATCTACAGGATTTGACGGGTCAACAATTCAGACGGCTGGTAGTTGTAAATTCATAAGGGGAAGAACTAATAATCCGGAACGCTTGTCTGAGGGCAGATCGCGCGTCACGTCAATTCAAAATACCCAACTATAATACAGGCTACAACAAAACGAACTGTCGAAAACGACATGAAATTTCCTTCCACTGTCGATCAATATTTGCAGAGTGATTAAAAGTGGCAGTAAAATATGGAGACAAAATTAGACTCAAAATAAATACAAGTTTTGCGAGATTTCAGTTTCTCACAGCGATGTTACGATATTTAAGACTGAAGTCTGGAATCTTACGTTGTGCCGACCTGTAAACAGTTTCCGACGTTTCGAAGGCACGAGGATCCATCGAGATATCAGTTAACTATTTACCAGTCCGCTTGGCCTAAAAACCCAGCATTCAATTTAACTTCTAGTTTGAAAATATCGTAAGTCGATACCATCTAAGCACAGAGAGTTTGGTGATTTTAAACATTTACAGCCTAAAGCGGAGGAACACGAATAAAAGCAGGAAGAGGAGGAGGATGAGGAGGATGAGGAAACGGAACAGACGAAAAAAGAAGGAAAAGAATGAACATGGGTGTAATGAAGGTACTACATTTAGTAGAGTGAGAGCGGAAAACAGATAATTTACTGCTATGAATGTTCGTAGTCTGTACCCGTTCATCCTTCCGTTAGGCGGAAAGCATCCAGAATGCAAAAACGTAAAGGGAATTTCCTCTGCCGTTCACCACGATATTTGAAAGAGGAGGCTCCCAGACTTCTCTGAAAATAGGAGGATTAAGATGAAGAGCTGAACCACTGATGAAATAATAGTGACAAGGAAAATCGATATACTCGAAGGAAAAACTACCCCAGTGCCACTTTTTCCATCACAATCTCACACTAACTGACCCGACATCGAACCCGACCCTTCGCGGTGACAGGCAGGATATTCACCACCTGAGCCATGAAACAGTCTCTTACAGATGAAAGTATTCAACAACAGACCTAAAAACCCATTTAGGCACTGTGCACACGAAAGTTATCGCTGAGCTGCGGCACGGACACCTTATAACTAGGTGGTGATTGTGCTTACGCTAACGGATTTCCCGTCTGGGCGGAGAGCGGGCAAACCTAGCCATCCTAAGACCTATGAGGTATTTATTGAGCAGAGCACCGTTTCTGATGGCCAGGCCACTTCTTGTATTATGGGCAGAAGTAGCATTTCCAGTCTCCGATCTGCCAGTCTTTCGAACTTATTTATGTGCATCCATCAGGTTAGTAGAATATACACGTTACTCCACGACAATGAGCTGTATCGACCCGCGGTATTGCGTCTTGCGGGCTTAATGAAAAACACCGCAGTATATTCAAAATATCTATGGCGATCCTAAAGCCCCGTGGCCATTGATCGAAGAAGTTTCCCATGTCTTTAGGCAGATGACAAGCAGCGTTGGCTGAATGGAAGTGGCTATGACGGCTGTGTGTTTCGCCAAGAGAGCCAAATCGACATGTTCATGTTCACGTACAGGCTGGACAGGACGAGAATGTTAGTCCACCCTTAGCCACACCAGCGTGAATATCATAATGAACCGATGGAGTTGAATGGAATAACGTTTGTATCTCCGTGTTTGGAGGTAGGAGGACGCGTGTTGTACTCGGTAAATTCGGCAGCTGAGAAATGTTAGCAACATCCAAGAAAACCGCTACTGTTAGAATCTTCTCGTCAAAGTTCCTGTTGACTCGTTCAACGAGAAGGGACAGCTGCAGCGTCGTGCTCGGTCTGAGTCGAAAATCAAACTGCTCTTTACGCAGTAATCCGTCCGAAGTCGGTTACTTCACTTATCAGTCGTGTCCAGCCCACTGTTCTGTTGACAGAACAGAGGAACTGTGGAGTCCTTTCCTGGTTTCAGCTTGGATATCACGCGAGCATATTTCCATACTGCCGGGAAATACCGTGTGCGGAAAACAGCGTTACACACTTTCACGAGAATGCCCACTTGGGTAGATGTTCCAGGACCACACTATTTTGAAATCCCTGGTGGCCTCTTGGGCCACAGCGCTGTAGCTTAAACCGGCGCAAATGGCAAAGGCTAATACTTGTAATTTCACCTGGTTTTTAACCATCTCACTTTTTGCCGGTCACGACGGATCGTTTATCGGCTGCAACAGCACCTCCAGACTATCGACCAAGATTTTAAGCCTTCTAAGAATCTCAGAAAGCGAGTTCTTCCGGAGTAAGCAGGGCGGTGATGGATTCGGGACTCGCTTCACCCGCATTGGCATTTTTCATTACAAATGGTCTTCCGTGTCTACGGGTTCAAGCTTATCACTAAAATCCATTTATTCAACCGCCAGGTCACCGACCTCTGGTCATTCAGACCGACACTCATATCCATCAAAAACACTCGTAACAGTTCATTTCGTACCTCACAGAGAGCAAACTCCATCTCCATCACAAATATTAGCCAGTTAATTGCGATGAGCGCAAGAATCAGTTATGAATGCTAGAGTCGTATGAAATACATTAATGCATTACGTAACCAACAGGTAGGAGTATAAAATATTACAGCAAACGGTACATATAATTACCACTCGGGCTTTCAGGGTTACAATTATTTCAAGGAAGCAGGGTATGAAAATGTGAACTTGATCGAACCAACTCAGGACAAAGTAAAAATAGTAGCATTTTATAAAACAGCAGCTGACCAACAGATTCTATATAAAAAGATTTCTTGAGCAACAGAATAACCGTCACTAAGGACTCGATACCTTGGTCTTATTTTAAATACTAGTTGTGTAAAAAGTTATTCGGTGCTTGATGGTCTGTACACATGAACTATACGCTCAGATACCCCTATCATCTCTTTAGTATTCAGCTCAGGTCTCTCATTATGACTCTGAATTTTTCTTCATTTTAGTAAATCACAAAGGAAACAAGATTTATTGAAAGCGGTACGCACGTGCTCTAGCGGTAGTATTTGGTAATTAAAACGAACGATAAAGAGGCTTAAGTGACGCCCGGTCAGTTGGGGTGAACTAAAGAAGATCGCACCCTGTCGCTTGGTCAGCACGCGCTTTACATACAGCGTCTGGGGCAATGGGGAAAGGGGTGTTTGGTATTTCAAGTGGAGGACAATATAGGATTTAAATCACGGCTTCCGACTTCCGTCTGACAGTCCAATACCGTTTCCGCACCTGATTTTTTCTCTTCTTTTCCATTTAAATTACTCCCCGTCTGAAGTCATTAATTAAAAGACGAGGGTTCTCGCCCGTATTTCCGACGCGTGCAGAATGACCAATAGGAGCTTCAATATGTTAAATACCTTTCGCAGCGCTGGCCAGGGAATCAAAGACCGCCCAGACCGGACATAAATTGAGAGGACAACAAGACTATAATCACAAGGAGCACATTTGGGAGAAAAAAAAAACTTACAAATGGAAGCCGTATTGCTGACATACATATATTTTAAATCCGCTCCACAACAGTAAATAAAGTGTTAATGGGCTTTTCTGCTGTTTGCGCTTATTAAAACCAAAGGATAAATAAAAAAACTTCTTTATTTTCATCGTCTACAGGACACAGGCGTTCTTCTTCATGGGTGGTGGTGTCTCCATTTTTATTCAAAAAAATAATTAAATACAATTACTGAGAGCATTTAAGAACCACGCGTATTCTCCCTTGATTAATGTCTCAGTGTTCTCCTTACACATAAAACTGCAAAAGTGAATACGCAATAAAAGTCGTGTCCATCCTCGTGTTCTTACGCTACTGTACTCAGTATTTTTTAACTGATTTTGTAGCAGTGGTGTTCTGCAAGAAATCTCTCTGACCGTATTTGATTGTGGTGTATAAAACCGCCACAGATTTTACAATGAGCCGCAGTACCCAAAATTAGCATATAGCAAAAGGTGTAGGACCGCATGACCTAGACAGCAAACCATCTCGTAAGATGTCAATTTAAAACTGTTATAAGTGTAAAATGAAATATTTTCTATAACAAAAAATATATAAAGAAAATTGTTACATTAAAACAATTCGAATTATTTCAGATTTAAATCAATACCATTATGTTATGTAATAAGAAAAATTAAATATTAATTGATTTTTCACAGAAATAAAAAAAATACCCCTATTCTAGCATGGAGAACTAATGCGTCGCAAACTTGTTGCTTCTTAAAGGATGTGAACTTGGTCTCTTACCGTGGGGGAAGAGCATATATTAAGGACCATTATGCATAGGGTGATGACAAGTAAGTTTGGACCAAAGGGACAAGAAGTAATACCAGGCGAAGAAAATTACATAATGAGGATTGTCGTAATGTTTACTTCAACTCGCGAGACGAAATCAACGAGCCTAACTTGGAAGGAACACGTATAACGAGCATGAGAGATGTGAACATGAATACAAAATGTAGTCACTTCAGAAATCTAGGCGTTAAAGGAAGAATAATATTAAAAGGGTCTTCAAGGTGTAAGGTGTGAGACTTCGTACTAGATTAAATTAGTTCCAGATAGGCCCACTGGTGGGGCTCTGGTGCAGAATGTATGCAAACACCAGAATTCATACAAGGCGAGACATTTCTTGATTCCTTCAGTGACTGTTAGATTTTCATATACGACTCCATTTCACTGAGTTATTTAAGTTGTCTAATGAATACTGAATTTTAAGAGGGACAGCTCTTGATTCATGGGCATTGGGGGGAGGGGGGGGGGGAAGAAGGAGGTGAGAGTTTACACTTCAGTAACACATTAAAGAGACAGTTGGTCGGAAAGTAATGTACATTTATAACTGTCTAAGATCATATCCAGTGGTGGGTTTTGCTACTGGTAGTTTTGAAAATTCGAGTTCTGCCACCAGCGTTACACTCGTTAGCTAAATTTTCCGAATTGTGTTTAGCATTACATTCGGGGAGCACAGTACAATCGAGAAAGATTATAAACCTTAATATGTTTAACATGCAAATGTAAAATATGGAGGACTGTCCTCTTACAATTCTCAACCCTTCGATGGAGGTGCTTGAGTGACAGAAAAACAACTGAAGGACAGAAAGCATGTGTGGGAAACGGAAGGTAGACTACAAAACGCAGTGAGAACTATATACAGAGAGTATATCAGCTTGAGTGTGTAATGCAGAGGAAAATGGCTGCAGCCACGTGTGGAAGAAGCGAAACTAAATTAACAATAATATGAATACAAGATTGATCATGACTGGGACCATGTGATGGCATCGCGGGGGGTCCGGCGTTCATCAGGGTCGGTCCTTCAATTGACCCAGAGGGGCGGCTCAAACGAGGGGTAGCTTGTTTGTACATATTGCATCCCCCCTTTGAAGAGCACCACGGATATTCTTCCCTTGATCCTTCCAGCAATCGCGACGCAACAAATGTGGCAAAGCTCAAAGTGTTCCAGAGGATTAAAGTTTAGATTCCAGTTTGCAAAAATTACGCAATGCGTCCGCCAAAGGAATTCAGAGTTTTTTTAATGTCTGTACATCCGAATGCTCTTCCTTCGAAACGAATAAAAATTTTGATTAAAATTGGTTTTGTCTATCTATATCAAAGTTGTCTCGTAAATTTTATTATGCCATGAATTTTTTAAAAACCACACTATTTTACACGAAGAAGCAACTGGACATCACTTCTTAACGTCTTATCGCGCAAAACAGTGATAACATAACACAATATCTAATCTCAACAAGTTGTACAAATTTTTACATGCGTGCTTTTTACCTGAGAGGTACGAATTTAAAACCTCGAACCGAAAATTGGCCATCTTCTCTGAGGTTTTCTACATTTTCCTCAGTCCCCCCATACAAATTTCGAGGCAACATATCGAATTAGGGCATGACAGTATCTTTCCACATCTTTCTAACTCCATTAATCACACCAAATTTGATCTACACAATCTGAGCTACTGCAAGGTCGTTAAAAAAACTCACAAATGAAGATAATAAAACTTTTGTTGGTAATATTTTTACACGCAAGCAATTCGCGTTGTGACTGAGAGTGCACATTAATGTAATCAGCTTTGTATCTACAATAAATTAACAAAATACCAGTGAGGTTTGCAGAACCGCAAGGGGCGAAAGTAAAAAAAAAAAATGACGCTCTAAATTGAACATCGTTAATCTCTGATGTAACATTTCAGCCAGCCAACCGAATATCAGCGTTATATGAAACACTTCATAGTACGATACCTAAACATCACTTTACTATAGGGGTCCCATGGCTTGAGAGACCTCACTGAAGAGAGTTACGCATTATTATTTGTGTCACGTTAATATGCAAAACAGAGAAAAAGGTGTCAAATAAAAAATCTAGATCTTACGATTATCTGTATATGTATGACATACCCTAATTTCTTTCCTGTAAAATGGGTACCGGGTCTTTCCCGGTGGTAAAGTGATGGCGAGGGAGTGCTGCTGACCACTCACCCCCTTCTAGTGCCGCGGTCATGGAAGAGTACCTATACCTCTACCCACCCTCTGGGCCACACCGGCCTTTTAACAGGATCACTTTACCTTTACCTTTTACCCTGATTTCTTGAATGCTTTTTAAAAATCCTGTGAAGTAGGACTTTCTCTTCACTTACAGCACGTTATGGTGGAACGGCTGAGTCAAGAACTAAGTTTGTCGGAGAGCTTTCAGTGTTGACCCCCAACCAGCACATTTCACTGAAATAATCTAAGTAGTTTCAAAGAAGAAACACGCGGGCTGTCAGAGAGATGGGCAGGTAAGACCTCGCCACTGTGTACTCATTTTATGCACTTACTGCAAATCATGCAGCCTACGACATAAGTATATTACAATTTCACTAACCTCTGGTAGCATAGACCTTTTTGAGTAGCTAACAAAATTCCTCCCCCCCCCTCAGGCTCCTTTCTTGAGGGGGGGAGTGTTGGGGCAACCTGAAGATTCATTACTACATTCATTTGTCCCTGCCGTGAACCAGTTGAATCCTGTCAACGCCTTCCCATCTACATCTAGGACTTGCAAGTGGTGTCTTTACTTCAGGTTTCCCAACCAAAACCCGGTATGCATCACTCTAATATTTGGTGAGGAGTACAAACCACGAAACTTCTCACTAGGCAATTTTCTCCATCATACTATTACTTCCTCCTTCTTCGTCCGAAATATCTTCCTCAGCACCCCGTTCTTAAACACCATTTAGCCTAGGTTCTTCACCGAACCTAACAGACAGAGCTCCACACAGACATAAAACAACCAAAATATAGTTATGTATATCTTAAATTACCTTATAACTTAATCATTAATAGACCTGAATAATGAAGAAAAGAGAACTCGAACAAAAGGCCGAGGAAGAGAAGGAGTTTCCAGCCTACTGAATGGGCTATATGGGAGCTTGCACTCTAGCCATTAGACCAAACTCAGCCGTCTAAAATATCCTAACTGCAAGTCAATTGTTTCAAATGCCTGCCACCTCAGCGCCTGTCATGTCTGTCTGGTAATGTATGGCTTCTGAGAGTGACAATGGTTGGACCTTGGACGTTGGCACAGTGAAGGATTACTGCGGGTGAGATGAAGCTGCAGGACACTCCCACAGCCTGGAGCCAAGCCACTTCTACTTTAGATAAATGTGGCCGGCAGTTGGCCAAACTTAATTTGCGACTTTGGAAAGGTCAGGACCAGCAATACGTCACGAAGTTTGTTTTTATTCGGCTCAAAAACTAACTAACAGTCCACCTCTCAAAATACTAGATATATATTTGGTGTGATAGGTAGATACAACAGATTCGAGTAGGTTACATTGACAGAAGGACATACACAGATAGAATGACATACAATCAGACGGGCGTGTTCGTAGGTGGGAGCAAGGGTGGGTAGACAGACAGAAGACAAACAGACAGGACGGAAATATGAAAGGACGGATAGACAGAGAGACGAAAGTACAAGCAGGCAGACATGAAGATTGGTTTATTTATTTATTTATTTGAGATAATTCTATGAGCCGTTTTGTATGAAGGCGAACTTGATTTTTTCAGTTTAACTTGAGAACACAAATTACAAGTTTTGTGAAACAAATGCTCCTGAACACATTTCTGTCTAAGAAAGACGAAGTACGAATATTAGGAAGGGAGGAACTTGGCCAGTTACGCAGATCACTTAGTACTCTCAGCAGTAATGTAATCAAATTGGTAGGATAAGCTTATATCAGATGAAGAAACGCATACGGAATTTCGAAGAGAAATTTCGCGACCAACGGTCATTTCAAATAACAGAGGACGGGATTATAACATTACGACTTCTTGGGGAAGTACGTTCTGTAGTTTGAAGATTATGTCGCAGAGCGGGCTTCGATAAAGATGTCTTGAACCTATCGACTATTATTTCCTATGCAAAATACTCGTAAAATATTGTCTTCTCCTCTGCCCTAAAGATGGAAGCATCAGATTTATCCGAAACTTCGCAAGTTAGACGCAGTAATATAGCGCAGAACATCGTACCCTATGATAGCATACACGGTGTAGCGACTCGTTACAGGCTGTATGTATGTTTCGGGGTTCTAACCCCGGTAGGGCCAAGACATTTTCTCTTCTACACACTTTTCCAGATCAGGGGTCCACCCAACCACCTGTACAAGGGGTGTCTGTGTTCTTTCCACGGAGGCAATGCGGCCGAGGCTTGGTGTTGTCTACCCATCCTCATCTAGCGTCGAGATTAAGAATGAGTAAAGCTATACCTCTACTCCCCCCCCCCTCTGCCTTCATTACGTGTTATAGGGAATACTTTACCTACTACACATTACCCTGTACGATAAATTTAAAAGTGTCCCTCTCCACGCCATGAAGCCATATGGGGGAGCAGACACGCTGTTCAAGTCGCTCTTAACCTCGACACTAGATGGAGGTGAGTGATTAACTTCAAGCCTTTGCCACTTTTTACTCTGGAGGGAAGCCCGGTACCCACTGAGTAGAGCATGTGAAGGGCCATACCGGTCTGGGTGGTTTTCGAGAAAATACCTTGCCCACAACCGGGTTTCAAACCCCGAACCGTCCAGCCCGTAGCTACGCTAAACACTATAAGTAAGTAAACTTAAAGAAACATATTTCAAAGTCTAACTACTCCTAAAAAGCCCAAATCTGATCCTAAGCCTACTATTTTATCAACTTCTCTGGTTTTGTACGGTGAAATAAAATAGGCCAGATTGTTCTGAATAACGAAATTGTCTCAGGAAGTGGCGACACTTGTATTATACAGTTGTGCCATTTATACTGCAGAAGTTACGTGACGATGCAGGCAAAGGGAAAAGGATCAAAACATTGAGCATGTCAACATTAGCAAACAGGTGGTCGATGCATAATTGGTCCCAGCATCAGTCTAGAACAAAGGGTGATCAAGCCAAGATTATGAACGGTTCATCAACTTACGTGGTGGAATGAAACAAAAAGCGAAATATCTCTGTTACGACAGATAGTGTAAGGTCTAAATTAATACTCGTTACTAGAATTCCTGTCAGAACAACCTGATGTAGAGTCGGTTCAATCCGATTCATACCTAATCATATCATTCCTTACGACCAACCGTGATTCACCCACCCAAGTGGTTCGTTACGGACTGTTACGATGTAACTAACCACTACGGTAAAGACGAAATCAAATTCCGACATTGGAAACGACGCAAATCCAATTACGTATTGCAGGTCTTAACAAGCGCTGTCTAAAATAATGTTAGTAGAATTTAAGTAATTTTCAGAGTCAGCGCTGTGATAACCTGAAGCCTCACACTTATTGCAAAAGAATGAACTCCGGCTGCTCCCGAGTTGACAACAAGATGTTGCGTAGCATTCGCACTTCCTGTAATGCAGCCGTTCTTTACGTGGCGTCCGTGAACTTGGATGGGAAAAAAATTGCATCTTTATTTTCAGTAAGCTCTAACTGAAACTTAGCTTTTCATTCAATAATTAATAGAGGAAATAAGGAAATTTATGGCCTTTAGACTCCAAAAATGTTTATTAACTTCAATAAATCTCAATATATAAAATTATTATCCCCTAAGAAAAAGGAAATCAAACCACATCTGCCTTCGCAGCGAAATAACTTTTCCGATAAATTTCAAATTTCCTACTTGTTATATTTACATATTATCTTGTTATTGACTTAATGGATTAATAAACAAGCACATACGTTACAACATTACATACCTTTTATTTTTTAATATTTTGAAAAATGTATTTGAGCATAACTGGGTTCCTTTGTAATACACAGATATAGATTCTACATCAATGTATTTTGTTTTATTTTATGCATGTAAATACGTTTTTTCTGAGAACGGGTCCGTAGGTTTCACCCAACTCTCAAAGGACGCCATGACAAAATTTTAAGAACCCCTGCCGTAATGTGACGCTGTGGTATAGTGGCTACACATCCTGCCTTGCACTGTAGAGGTTCCCAGTTCAAATCTTTTGGGGATCTTCTACACTGAATGGGGTTTTTGTAGTACTGAATAGTGTCTCCAAGTGACGCTTATATTAATGCAGTAGTTATAACAGTATCGTCCATAACTTGTTGGTGGCGCCACTTTGTAATGTGAGACAGGTTCCCGCTGAGACCTGCAAGGCCTGTTGTCCTGCCAGCAGGTGCTATGTCTGGGCTTCCCCAGTACAGTACTTTGTATGTACAATGCTGCAGTACTGTCACACTAATTCAGCAACAACACTTTATGGACGCATGTCTGTCTATGATTCTTTTGTTTTCTTCATACAATTGTCTATATATTTCCCTCTCTTTTGCACTTTTCCACACTTCCTTTCTTCCCTGAAACCACCAATTCTTTCGTTTTTCTTCCTTTCCTTCATGGTCAACTACAGGTCGTTAAACAACAACTGTCCATGTGTAACTAATTATGTTGATTCCATTCTAACTTGTTCTACATTCTGTATAAATTATATTAATGTACTAAATGAAGGTGCATATAAAGTTATCCTTGTGCAGGCCATGAAGGCACGTGGGAAAGTGTAGGTATAGCTACACGCATCCTTAACCTCGGCATTAAGTGAGGGTCTGTGGCTTTATCCCCAGACAGAGAGCCGTCAATATCCACTGCTTAGAATGTTGTGTGTGCCCAAGAGCCACAGTGAATATTTTTGAGATATGATAATCTCTTGTCCTGCTGGGGAATCGAACCGCGATCCTCGGTAGTCAGTTCGCAGACTAGTCACTGAGCCGACTACGATATACAAAATCTGTTGTGATTAAATTCAAACGAATAAGACGGGTGGTGCATGTAGCACATACTGGAACAATAGATGTCCCTCGAGATTGTTGGTTAGTATACCGGATGCAGAAGACACGGTGAAGCAAGGAGACTATTAAAACTTATCCGAAGAAATAAAGTGTGAATATGTTTCCTGGAATAAATTAGTTAAGGGTAGGTTTTGTGGGAGGTTGTTATCATGACAGATAATAAATTGTGGGTTCCACAACTAAGAAAATGTTCCCCATGTTTAAGATTTATGAAGAAAATAAGGAATCTCCGTATCATGGGACAAGGATAGCGTTCTAAATTTGTTAAATAGACTACTTAAATATTTCATAGTCGATAAAATGTGTAACATTTTGTCGGCTTCGCAAGGCTCATTTGAAATCACACCTTAACATTGCTGGTACTATCGCTCTGTTACTGCTTCTCAATTTTCAGTTCACAAATGCTAACTTTCGACGCACTGTTATGAATAATGTCAAACTAAAGAATTCAGGCAACGTAGAATAAATGTGTCTTCCCGCTTTCCCAACGAATCACACGGGAAGTTGCTGTGTCTCCTGGCGAAAACTTTGTAATTTACTAGGCTAGACCGCAGAGCTAGTGCTGCAATACGGCAAAAAGTGTGTGTGTGTGTGTCGTAAGAGTAAAGCGTGAAGATTCAAAGTGGCATTTTAACAGATCAGTACATGAGAAAATTGAAGCCTCCGGTTTCTTTCCAATGCAATGAAGATACAGTCAAGGTTATTTTGTTTTGTTTTTGACGTAACATGATGAGAAGATCAATATACGCTCCAGATCTCCGCAGAAACACATATGCCTACTTCAAGCAAAGAGGAAATTTAGGTCTTAGCAACTGACCAACTTAATGCACAAATTCTTCTTTTATAACAAGTTTGTTATATTCCTCTACATGTTTCGAGCACTGTTGTGCTTATCATCAGGAGGTCAAAATTGTATTATACAGCATCCGGTATCGTCATACTTTGTAGGTGGGCGTCCGGTGCGCAACCTGCGAATTAGACTATCGTATTGATATCTGTTAAGTGACACAAGGCTCACACATAGAACATTTGTAACTTAGTCATATAAACTTAAAAACATGTACTACAAAACCATGTATGTATTATTTTGGCTAAATCATTAATAATTTCGTTTCAATACAACATTGAAAGTGTCTATTTCTTTTAGAGTAACCCAGTATTATACACTATACTACATATTATAATACATATTGCATTATATACACTATATACTACAGTACAGGAAGCGATTATGACTCACTATTTGCCAGCGAAGGTCACCTTCACTAGGAAAATCCGTCTCCGAATCGAGATCAGAATCTGGCACCGTCGGTACTGTACGTGTATAGGTCTGTCTGTGTTAACAGTATCAGGCCATACTAGACCACCATTAAGGCACCCACGGCCACGCATTGCTGTGTTGGTCCTGTCCAGCAAATTGCTACACTTTTCCAGAAGCCGCGAAATCAGGAGCGGCCTGTGAAGTCTCCCTTACACTCTGATTTAGACAAGAAATGTCCAGGAAAAAAAAAAGACACTACGCCAAGAGACGAATTCACAGATAGAAGTGCGACCGCCAGCTATATTTTCTGGCCGTATGTTTCATTTATCGACTGACTGGTCAATTATTATTAACTGACTGACTGATATGTTGACTCCAAACATTTGTTTTCTAACAAAGACAAACCCACGTAACAAATTCACGCACTGTTCCAATATTCACAGTTAAGAGAGGCGGGAACCTATACAGTTATGAAGTCTAAACGGTCGCTGTCTTCTAGGGAACCAAATTCTGTTTACGGGTCTTAACTAAATGAGTGTAATTAAAATTAAACGTTAAATTACTTCTGCTTACACTCACACTAAATCACGTGATCTCATTCTTTATTCAGTCCCTAGTTAATCTTTCTGCAAACCATTAAATTTACTCAAGGAGCAAGTGGTGACGCAGTTGATTGAGGCACTGCGCTACAAGCCGGAAGGTCGCGAGTTCAATTGGAATTTTTCATTGACATAGTCCTTCCGGCCGCACTATGGCCCTGGGGTCGACTCAACCTCTAACAGAAATGAGTATCAGGAATATTTCCTGTGGGGTAAAGGCGGCCGGTGCGTAGGGTTGACGACCTTACCATCTTCATGTGCCGAATGTCTTGAAATATGCGAGCCTCAAATACCTGGAACCCTCAGGGCCTGTCCAGGCCTGTAATGGGATTGCTTTACCTTTACATTTTTTAAATTAAATTTTTCTGACCCACTACAGAGAGATTCTGCACGTTTACGCGAGCCGGTGACCCGACCAGACGGATCAGAAGTGCTGGGAGATTTATGAACTTGCCTAACACGTTACAGATATCACTCTGCACAACAAATTCGAACAGTCTCTCTAGAGTACAGGCCCGCCAGTTCACAGTTTACAGCCCGTCACGGGTTCTTAGGGCTTTGCATGTGTTCCATTAGATATCACACTTACGCAACACACAAAATCCCTTGAATTGCTGCCTACAAAATTTGGACTAGATTAGTCGATTGCAGCTTAAAATAAATTCAGATATTAAAATGAAAAATTACACACTTTTTCCCCAACAATCACATAAAGCAAAGTAAAGCTAGGCCATTAGGGCTTCAGGAGGTTCAGGCTCCCAGTATTTCTAGACAATCAGCACATAAGGTGCCCAGATTGTTATCCCTACGCACCGGCCGCAATTACCTCAAACAATTATCCCTGGTACTTATTTATGTTAGAAGCAAACGCAACCCCAGAGTCATAGTGTGACTGGAAGGATTAAGTCTATGAAAAAATCCTAAAGACACCATCGGGAATCGAACCTGACACCTTCCGACTTGCAGCGCAGTGCCTCAACCAACTGCACCACTGCGTACCCCGCCAATCGCTAAAGAAAACGTGAGCAACGGCTGTAATTGCAGTCTTAGATAAAGGAGAATGAACATATATGAAGCAATTGTAATCTCTCTGTTCAAAAGAAGAAAAAATGGAAGGAAAGGTAAACTTCCATTTTTTGCCTTTTATAATAAATATGAATAAGTATTTATTTACTTCATGTAACTAGGCAAAGATTGTTTTAAATACACGTTTGTTAGGAATGTTCTCTTCAATACACGTTATATATTATATTTATTACCTATATACTACGTATATGAACTTATCCAGGCTACTCTATTTTGCATAAGCAACAGCAGAATTATTCTTAAAGGTTGGATTATTATGCGCTACACAACAGCCTACTTCAAAATTATACTCAACAGGCCAATAAAAATGTACTATTATTACGTTTCATTTAAAATTAATTTTTTGTACATCTTATTTGGATAACCACAACATACGAAATAAAAATGCTGACATTCTTGTAAGGAAGCTCAGTATTATTGTTGAACGCATATTGCCACCGCGAACACAAAGACCGAAGCATATGAAGGAATGCAGACGTCAATATTTCTGCCTAGAATTATTTCATTCTTGTTGTCTGCAGAAGACAAGCCATTCCGCCGCTGGCTGCCGAGTGCTGTGATCGGGTGGGAACAGCCGGGTGCGCCGTGTCTGATGAACGAGCAGTTCAAACAAGCGACTCGTCTCTTTAATTAGCTCCAAAATATTTGCTTTCAGCAGCGGATCACACGCTATGCGATTTATAAAGGTTTGTACGGATGGATAGAGCACTCCGGTCCCTTTCGAATGTTCTATTTGAACCTTCCCAGCCAGCACAGTGTGGGCCGTGGGCCGCGGGCCGCCTCTGTCACCGGTACAGTGAATTGTTCTCTGTGGTACTGTTCAGCGCCAAGAACCGTAGGAAACAGGCGTTAAAAATGTTTGTCGCTGATGTGGTGCGTCTCGAGAGTCTGCAGAAACACGAATTCACATACATTCCACTTCACAAATGTATTCTTTTTCTTCACTTCCTCTCTTCCTTTGTTTTTCTCCCTGTCTGCTTTTACATTCCTTTTCCTATGCATCTATCTATCCATTCATTCATCCATCCGTCCGTCAATCCATGCTTTTTTCAGTCAATCAATCAATCATCCCTATTTCTCTAGCCATCTACCCACTTGTTTGTCTCCTATCATCTCTCTAGCATCTATCCAATCCATCCATCCGTCCGTCCGTCCGTCCGCCCGCCCGCCCTCCCGTCCATCCATCCATCCATCCATCTGCCTGTCTATCTAGCCACCTACCTGTCTTGTAGCTGTTTTGTCCTTTTATATCTTCACATTTCTTTATTTTTACATATCTCAGTCGCTTTTGTTCTCTCACATGTTATGTATAAAAGTAAGTTCGCCAGAGATGTCTGCTCTCACACCGCACTACCGTCTTTTCCAAAGCAATGATTATGAGAAAATAAACTCCCACTTCGCTATTCTTCCGCGGCGGGTAGACAGCATAACCGACATTTGTACTGACACCTGTACACAGGAATACGAAGCCCATGGAAGCACCGCACCACTCTTGCCATCGTTGTTAACCTCGGATCAGGTTTACGATGTTCATGCCTGAAAAATAAGATGCTGTGCCTACTGGATGGGAGGCTGGTTGGGAAAAACGGTCGGCTTAAACCTCCGGCACCTCCTATATAAGTAAATAAGGAGGGGCCCAGAGCCGGTTTAAAATTTTAAGACAAGGAATACAATTTTTCCCCTGCCTGGAATTGAGTGCCGGACATCGAACATGCAACTATAAGTTTCGTGCGTCATACGCATTGTTTAATCCTTCTGAGACTGTTATATCCACCTAAATTACATAATATACGAAACTTCAGTTTCCACCTCGCTTCAAGTACAGTCCGTCCCCAATAGTCGCGTCCAACGATTAATGTTGTTTAGAGCAACAGGCGGTGTTCATTGCGAGAACCATAAAAACACATAAATACAATACAAGATACAAAAACATAAACACGATGTAGCAACATGCAAAGTGTTCTAAAGGTACAACATACTGTGCATATAATTACCCCATGTTCTTTCGACGATTAACCGTATTTGACATTTCGGCGAAAATTATACTTGCTAAAAAAGATTTAGTGCCCTAAATTAAAACACAAATATAGAATCTTCTCAGAGGAACTAGCGCAGGATAGCTGATTTTTCAACCAAGACTCTAATAGGGTACCCTCAGTTTGCGTACTAGATTTGGCGTCAACTACACCGCAGAGTTTGGCAAACATAAAACCGGAAACAGAACAGCACCTACAGACAGTCACAGGACGGCAAGAAGGAAGCCAAGCGGACAAACCACAGCAGCAGCAAAGTGTGTGTCAACCAGTGTAACAAGATATTTTCAAGTTAAATACAGCGTATTTGAACAAATTCAGCATCTGTTCACCAGTTACAGTAGCGACAGAAACTTGCCATCTCACCGGCTTAAGCTGTTGTTTATAAAATGTTCTGCGTCGATGTTCATAACCAAATGAATCGATTAGTTGGGAAAGGAAACAAATGCGCGCTCCAGCAGCTGGACCTTTCCTCTTCCCAAATCAGAGAAAAATTACAATTGTTACGCACTCAGCTTCTTAAAACAAAACTTTTATTTTAATTTCACTGAAAGTTATGGTTCAGTAATTAGCACTCCTTTTTCCGATTTGGGAGATTTCAATTCATTTCTCGGTACGCAGCCGGCTATTCCGACAGGAATTTCTCTACTCCTGCAGGAAAATACTGGGATAATACTTCAAGTTGGGCCTCGACAGCTTCCTGCTACCAAGATTCACGGATCCTGTTAGCATAATTATGTTTGTAAATGTCATACACTGCTGTACGAATATAAAACTCCAGTAAAATGCTTATGTCTTATGTTAAACAAAATTAAGGAAAAACATGTTCCTTGCTCCTGTTAATTTCTCATGACAGAAGCATGTTTGTGTTACAGTGATAGTAGCTTACATGGCCGACTATGATCAGTTGATTGCTTGCCAAATGACAGGAGCAATTTTCAGTACGGATTAAGGCTGCATTTATGAAATACCAAACCATTTTATCAGCATGCTTAAAACAGTTCCATCTTTGACTTCATTTACGTGACAAACTTTGTGCAGTCTTAAAATGAGTTTAAATATTATTCTCAAGTACTCGTGATTACCCACCTTCAACGCACAACAGAATAGAAGAACCCTTTACACAAAATCATTCGTGAACTTCCACTGTAATCTGACAACAGCAGTAGTAATCCAGTGCGTTTGAATTTCCCACTGAATCCGAATACGGTACACAAGTAAAGGTAAAGGAAAAATTGTACCTTTACACGCCACAAAGGCGTAAGAGGGAGTGGATACACAGCCCTCGACTCACACTTAGCTTCGGCACTGAATTTAGGTGAATGCTCAGATTCAATCCCTCGCGCTTTGCCCTCAGGAGAAGAGCCCCGGAATCAACAAGACGCTGGATCGGCACCAGAACTGGTCTGGGCGTTTTGGAGAAGAGAAAAGGCTTTGCTCCTGTAGGAAATGGAATGACCATACCTCAGTTGTCCAGTCCACAGTCTAAATACCACACTAACTACGAGTAGTTATTTTGGCTTCATGCAGGAAATATGTCGAAAACAGAATGTAGCAACTTTTAGATGTGACAAACATCCAGTTCAGTAACTGATGATGACACCCTTGAATACGTTACAGATAGTACGCAATCAAAGAAATGCCCTCATTTAGAAACTCAAAAGTTCATTATTGTCCGCAGGCAGCCCACATCCTCAGGCAGTTCAAATCAGTCCACTTTCTCATAACCTACTTCTTTAACTTCATTTTAAAATATTTTTCCAAGATACGTCGGTAAAGCGGTGTCCTTCTTTCTGGTTAAGTTTGTTCAGAAATCACAACATTTCCTAGTTATAAAATGCCAAACTTTATTCTCTTCACTTGTAGACGACTAACTCTGCGGCCCCATTATCTCCCTCGTCATTTTGCATGCAGAATTCCATTTTGCGCCACTGTGAAACTCTTTCACGGATCGCAGTGTCTAAATTTGGTGCATGTTCTCCGCTCTTGCTTTGTAAATCAGATCTTCAAAAGCTGAAATTTTAACAACATTATTACTCAACTTCGCCTCCAGCCACATTAAGAGGACTACAAGTTCATCGCGCCTGGTGTTCAGGCGGTACTATTGAGAAGAGAAAAAGGAACATAAAACTAAACAGAACTTTCGTTTTATTATCCCCACAAAACTGCGCATCTCAATGTAAGGGGGGGGGGGGAAATGACGAAGTATTTGAAGGCGTAGAGCCAAAGGGAATATATCTGGTTAAGAGAGATGGAACCGTTTCGTAGCGCAGGACGTCTTACTGGTCATTTAAAGAAAGTGTGTGGGGTGCACAGCCGATGAGGATTGATTCATATCGGCCTACATAACGCCATTATTCAGTTTCTATTATTGTTAAATGACACAAGATTTGTCTTAAAAGTAAGGGATTTGAAATTATAGCAATATGAAAGTATATTTACATGGTTTTCATTCACGTGTTTTAAGTTACACGCACATCTCAACATGGGTCGTTACCTCAACCCTTACGTAGTTACAGTCATGTCTAAAAGTTGTGGCATAAATGGCGTAATTGAAAAGGCTCGCCGTTCGAAATAATTTCTTGAATTGGCTATGCACAAGTGTGCCCACTAAAAGAGCCTGTTTTACTTCCCTACGTTATGATGACTGTCCCGTGTGAAAACAGTACCGTATATGATGCGCCGTAAGATGTCATTCCTTCTATGACTGAAAGCAAACAAATTGAAATCTGGTGGATTTCGGTAGAGTCCACAGTTACAGCACAGCTGTAACAGACTACGTAACTGTTGGACTTTAAACAGACGTTAATACAGTAGTTGAAGAATAAGAGACCAACTTGATGTCACTAGTTATTAAGTTTTATTTCACTTCTTCTATGCTCAACATGTTTCGGACATTAATACATCCACCATCAGGAGCCTGCGACTTTTCTATTGCATCACCACATCCGTGTAGCAGGCTTCAGCCTGCTACACTGATACCACCCCAACCCAGCCACACCGAAACTCCAACACACATCGAAACAAGAACACACGACCAATGTGGTGATACAATAGAAAAGTCGCAGGCTTCTGATGATGGATCTATTAATGTCCGAAACATGTTGAGCATAGAAGAAGTGAAATAAAACTTAATAACTAGTGACATAAAGTTGGTCTCTTATTCTTCAACTATCACAATGATGCACGGTCCAATATACATAAGTTGATAAAATAATTTCACTCACAACAAAGCAATGAGTAATCGCTTGAATTTACAGACGCGTTTCGTAGAATACTATGGCGAGTCGTACATAAACATTCATACAAAACACAGCCACATCCTTGTTACGTGACTTAATGACGCGTTAATTTCTTTCAGCAGGTCACGAAATTCCACAGATATTAAGGAACACAAAGGTTCCATACTTCACATATCAGCCATCTGATTCTATTCTAAGTTGAATCCATTCCCCACCTCCACAGAATATTTATTTGAAATCGGTTTTAATATTATCTTTCAAACTACGCCCACACTTTACGCGCAGCCCTTTACCTCAGAGATTCCCTTGCCAGCACATTTTTTCCTTAAAGCAGGCGACGAATAAATTTTTCCGCTTTCAAATGCTACTTGGTTTCTTAGGTATGTAGAAATGGACTGTAACTAGCTACACTATCGACTACACTAATGATAAGGCTACGTGTTCACCTATCGGTAAATTAATCGCGACGAAATACAGACGTCAGTATTTAAACTACACTTGATTAGAAACTGTGGACGTTAACACAGAATCATTTCCATGTCCTACCACAAACTTTGCTCTTTCCTTTACCATGAATTCTGCTGTAACCAACTACATACGAAATGAAAAATGTTTCCTTCATTTCAGGATCGAGGATGGTGTAATCAACACGGTGGCGGAGCTACGGGCTGGACAAACAAGAAACGGTGGTCAGATTCGTGGCATGTTCGACACTTCTCTTTCCCACAGCCTCCACATTGTCCCTGGAAGCCACCAGTATTCTATTCAGTAGGCAGTATGAATTCTTTCCCCGGAGGTAAAGCGGTCAGAACGTGAAGCTAAACGCGTATCTCCATTTGATGTTTGTGTGACCGTGCATCACTGATAAAAGAATAACAACAGCCAAGTAGATGCAACAATAATAATTTTATTAATAATTTCAATCATTTCAACACGCTTCAGGCGATAATTTCGCCCATCCTCAGGAGCACTAGACTGTGTTTACAGCTTGTGGTATAAAGCACCGACGATGCTGCCTGCTGGTGACCAGGATGAGGAGGATGTGCGAAATTATCGCCCGAAACACGTTCAGCTGATTGAAATTATTATTGTTGCAACTAGTAGGCTGTTTATATTAGCGTATGTCCATCTAGTGACGAAGTTAATAATGCTTGGAACTACAACTCCCAATTCCGAATATACCTGCATGGCCGCAAAAGGATTCCTCTACCTGTTTGTTTCAGTCTTGCTCTCCTTTCCTACGGAATGCAGACTGAACTAGAGGCAGTTGTGCTTTTACAGAAAATCGCAACCGACAAGCCAACTGCTTCGTACACAAACCTCAAACTTTTGTGTCTCAGCTGCAAATTAGGCGAACCTGATAGAAATTTTCGCAGTTTCCCTCAGATCTTCCAAGCAAATTGTTTGACAGTACCTTAAAACAGGCCACGACTGCTTCTTCCTCATCTTTCACAGCCATTCTCAAATTCTACACCAAAAAACGTTTAAAACTGAAAAATGGCATCAAAATCTTTTTCAAATTATACATAACACATCGTGGCGAATGGCAGGATAATATTCGAGCCCTAGCTGCCAAGGACGTCAGAGGAATCAGACGTTATCTCTTTTGAAGTACCGTACCAGGTTTTCAGTGGACGTAATGAGGAGCTTCATAAAATACGTTTAGGCCTATCTCAAAGAGTAACAGATCGCTGTACACAGATTCGACATGGCCTTCAATAAATTAATTAGGCCCGGTAATCATTACGTATTGTTCAGAAGAATGGAAAGTTATAAATCTATGAGATTCAATTGTATTCCAACGGAATTCATCTGCACAGTTGTGCTGGCCAAGACACTGAAGGAGAAGGAAAATAGAACCAATAAGGAAGGGAAGAAGAAATATACTGGAAGAAAGATTAGCAGGAAGAGGCATAGAAGAAGTAATAAAGAGTATAAAAACAATACTGCTTTATGTTGTTCCACACTGCCTTCTTCCTAATAACATAAATCGAGAATACTTCAAACGACCTTTCGAAATACCTACAACCTGTCGAACAAAAATACACTTCATTTTGCCTAATAGCAACCTGCCTGACGACATCTTTAGGGTAATATAGTGCCTGCACAGATCCATACAAACTGACTGCCCCCTGCTACATCACGAACCGAAGTCTCTTGCAGTCCAGAGGTGAGGTGAAATTGCCTCCTAGCACAACTACAAGATGACCTAACAATGTCAATCACGATAACCACTCAGGGGCTTGGCCTAACCGTGGCTTCCGGGGTCGGTTGTAACGAAAATCAATTCCCATTACACCGAGTTCCAGAAGGTTCGTTCTAATTTCTGTGGTATTAATAATAATAAGCTCGATTTCTGCTGAGTTTTATTGACGTCATGTTGACTGTATTAAAAAAGAAAAGATAATGTTTGCTGTGTGAATTAGCCGCTAACCTAACACATTAAAAATGTTTTATTGTAATACTAACAAAGCAAACAGTTTGTCAATCATTACCCAGGTAACGGGTTTGATTACCTTTTGGGAACCGACTATTTTGAGATAATGTGCGGTTGTTTTTAGTCTTTAATCTCGGAATTCGATATGGTATCTTAAAATAAGTTAGGACATTTACAAAACCTAAGGAGGAATAAGGAAGATGCGTACGTCGACATTTTTCAATTTCCTTAATCCTCTGCTAGCCAAACTTCACTCCTCTTCCAAAGTCTAGCGCATGAATCATTCCGAGCTCGGACATCAGCTCGGAAAATAGCCACACAACATTCTGTCTGGTGGCGTTGTACTATCCCAAAGAACTGTAACACCGTAACCATTTCCCTCCTTGTCCACCTCATTTGGCTTCTTATACGATCCCACCTTTGAACTGTATAAAAACCCAAATTTCATAACGCGGCTTTATATAAGCCAGGAATTAAACACAGACGTTTCTGCAGTTTAGATACCAGAACATTCTAAACGGATTATTCACTGAAATATGCGCTCTTCTGGGATATTGCGCAGCGTAGTGTGGTAGTTCCCTAACGACGTTTCGGGTTAACCTATCGGTCCCATCTTCAATGGTCACACTACAATGCGTAATGTCCCAGAAGAGCGCAGACCTCATCTACATCGCGGCAGAAGCCTGCAATCACGCCCAGAATCATCATTGTTTCGTACTGACCTTGGTGTTCAGACATTCATATACTTGACTAAAAGCCTGTTCTAACTTTTACAAGCCACTCAAAAAAAATTCAGGCGGTTGTTCGTCCAACCAGGTCTCCGCGGCAGCAATGACCTCCGCGTCGGACGAAAAATGGCGAAATTTCAATTTTTTTTTCAGTGCAGGGAACAGGTGGTAGTTCGACAGCCCAGTTTCGGAGAATACGATAGGTGATCAAGACACTGGAAGCCCAGGTAGGCCAGAGTTTCTTCTGGGTTGCAAGTGCCCGGTGAGCCGGGGGATTGTCGTGCAAGAACAAG
>Ga0136643_10002169_pt1 | contig 25156 bp, 16 predicted proteins | sample TergutLab28metaG_FD_96883 | JGI IMG/M metagenome (GOLD analysis project Ga0136643, IMG submission 96883) | Labiotermes labralis P1 segment gut microbial communities from Petit-Saut dam, French Guiana - Lab288 P1 (version 3) (version 3) | ecosystem: Host-associated > Arthropoda: Insects >... | reverse complement strand
ACACACACACACACACACACACTCACATATATATGTGTATGTATATAGGTATTCAATGGCATCTTCTTTAGTATCACACACGACGTTAAATTTGTACACAAAATACAAAGAAAATTTTCTTCACAAGATTCGAATAGCAATCCGACAGGATACTATACATTTGTACATCCAAGGGATTAGGTTCCACGACTCCTGTGGCATTTAAACATAAATTGAATGTCAATTACTTAGTGTAGATAATGTATTGTTGGAACGGGAACGGATTGGTCATATTTCTCGCCCATTTCTATCACCCACAGGCGCTAGAAATATTGCGGTCCTTTGGTTAGGCGTATGAAGCAAAATTTTCCTATAATAAAACCAACTAGATGCACTAATTTCTCAAATTTATTTTTGGAATAAAACTCTGCATGTTTCGGACAGTTCCTCTGTCCATCATCAGGAGTTTTCCGCTGCACATACAGTAATGGTATATGTCATTGCCGTGTTTACAGCGGAAAACTCCTAATGATGGACAGAGGAACTGTCCGAAACGTGTAGAGTTTTATTCCAAAAATAAATTTGAGAAATTTGTGCATTTAGTTGTTTTTATTATAAGAATTTTTCACGATGCACGGTCACCTGAACGTCAGAAGCAAAACCCGTCTCTTTTCTTGGGGATTAAATCATCTCCTACAAAATGCAAAACCCTCCTAAAATCTACCTCTGAGACTCATACTCATGATTAACTTACATTAATAAGAACATGTATAGAGTTCGGGTGCAAGAAGCTCGGTAGTTCGTGCTAGAGCACATTGCATGATATCGCTTCGAACGTTTGTCGGCACGACAACCGCTCTGTGCATGAACAGAAACCATACCGTTATCGTCACGGTACGTTTGAATATTTGTGGCAAGTTACAGGAAGGTTTTCCACAAATGACAGAGTTGATGTACCGCATTTTAGTGAAAAGAAAGTCTACCGGGTCTACCCTGCTCATGTAGGCTAAAGATGGCACGACATCACATAGCACGCTTATGCTGTAACTTAGCGTCTCTATCGGATTTATGCTGAAATTTTAATTTTCTCAACTTGTGGTCTGTAGACTTACACGTCACGGAATATTAAGAAGGTGATGACACCAAGAAGGGTGAAATGGGCGCCCTTTAACCCATACTGGAGTGACGGAGGGCAATGCGTGAAAAAGTTTGATCAGGAAATTTGAACGCAATATATCACTTGTGATATCAACGAGTATATTTGAATATATTATTGATGTGCAACCTAGAGATATATTAAACTCGGACGTGAGATAAATTTATTTTCATTCTGTGTATCTCTCAGTGGGAGGCTATTGTGTAAATGGTAACGAAATCTCGGATTACTTAAAAGCAAGAAATGTGTTGACCACATTTTTAAGGACGAGTTTGTACCCTAGTTTTAAAATGAACCTTCAGCATTGAGTTTTAAAATAGTTAAATTGTACTCACTGGCATCGTGTATGTTCAGTGATTCCGGTAATGTAACAGACGTATGAAAATAGCCTGTTGAAGACTACGCGGAAAACAAGGAACTGTACTGGTTTACACACCTACGGGGTTTTGTAACTTGTGAGATTTCCAAAGAAATAGACTAAGCACTACGTGGCCGGAAAATGAAGTCACTTCTTTACAACAAGTCTGTCTGCGGAAATGCACTGCCGATAGAGCAGGTATACGTTAAATCGCTAGTTTTATGTGTCCGGGGACATTATTTAACAGATTTATATTATTGGTCCTCCAGTGGGTAGATAGCAGTAGCGGCTTGTAACACATTATCAAAATTATGTTAGGCAACCCATTCCAGAAACAGACGTAGTCTTATTAAAAAATTTGTGTTTGTTATACTTTGTCTTTAGTGATTGTACCTGCATTTTCATTTACATTTTGCAACTATCAGGCCCCTTTACTTTTTTTCATTGTGAGAATTTGTCCGTGACTCAAAATTATATATATATATATATATATATATATATATATATGTGTGTGTGTGTGTGTGTGTATGTACAAAAAAAAACACACACAGACACAGGCTTTCTCCGACTTACGACACCGCAGACTTCATCACGACCGATACCTCCGACCGTGTCATGATCGGTTCGCCCCGCGATTGGCCAGTGCAGTGCGCATGCCTAAGAGACACTGTTGCGTCTGGTCACTTTGTTTTTGTTTTCATCACTATTGCCAAATAAATTACTGTATCTGGGTGCCTGTCACCGTGTTTACATATTACTTCTTTCCCATTGAGATGTCGATGTACACGTATAAGGCATTTCAGACTCAGGACAACGGCGAATTACAACCCAGTCTTGTGAAAGAAACTTCGTGATTCTGGGTTGGTGTGTATATGGAATTGAACGTACGGCCTCAGTATAATTTCTCGTTTTTATGCAATGTTATAACTCTGGGTGGTGTATGTCTTGAATATCTTGGGCAACATGGAGACAAATTATGAAGTTGGCAGGACACGCACTGTGATTTTAGCCTGTCAAGAGTGCTCAGTGATATTCCAGGGTATTTTCATTATGCGTAAAATCTTAGTTATTAATACTCCCTTGGGATTTGATCATAAATCCAATGGGGCTTAATGCAGCAGGTATCTTATAGGAAAAAATACTGATTTCGGACAGGTAAGTGATGGGACAGACAAGGTCAGCTTAAGACATTTTTGAGGGGTAAAATGCAAAAAAAAAATTTTCGGGCGCTAACTATCGGTGGTCCTGATCTGATAATGTTGACAGAGCACAGCATGTGAACAAAAATTATTACACAATAATATGTTGGATAAAATATCTCAAATACAACCAGACTTTTCGGAGACCCCCGAAAGGTAGGGCCCCCATGCAGCCGCTTAGGTTGCGATAACCGTAAACCGGCTCTCTGGGGGCGGGGAACATAAAACGTCTTCCAAATGTCCCTGGATGTACCTTAAGTGCCGCTATATTGGAATGAGTGTTTGCATGAGCGTTTGCAAGCCTGCAGTTGAGTCAAGTTCTCTGTGGAAATCAACAGACAAATTTTAAAATATGTCATATATATATATATATATATAATAACCAACGGGGGCGTCTTCTGTATCTTTTAGTTTAAATGGTAGGAATGAATTGTGCATAAAATCCGTTATAAATATTAAACATTATACACTGTTATTTTCATTTGTTTATCCCTGTGTTTGTGAGGACCAAGTACAATTCTGTATAAACCGTTTGAGAATGTTAGGTGGTAAATACTGTCTAATGTGTTAAATATTTTAGTTTAAAAAATACCGTATAGGCAGTGGGTGAGAACAAGAGATTCCAAATGCATAGATGGTACAAAATGTGTATAATTTTATGCTTCTTAGTCGTGCACCACCCTAAAAGGGAATATTTACAGTATAGCAGACAAATCTGAGGTCACATTTATTAACTGTTTCATCCCTTTAGACGTCAGGTTTAAAGTTTTTAATTATTAACACCGACAAATATAAACTTAAATTATCATGCAAGGTCACTAATAATTAATTTCATTTTAAAGTGACATAGGTGTCATAAGTGAGGTATATTTCTGTACAAATTGTGTTCTTATATTTAACACGATTCATATCCTGTCTTCGTTTGGTAAGCCAACCATGTGACTAGAAGAAGTTATCTCCGTATATACAAAAGAAGTATTTTTACTTATACCACTATACATACTCAACACAGATATTTTACAACACGATCGTGGATAGGGAAGAAAAATACATTTATTTTGTTCCCTGTCTTATGTCAGAATACCACCTATGTCTGTCAACGTAGATTTTATATGAAGTTATCAGTACAGGGCATTTGTGAAGAACATTTTTACAACCTTACTTTTATCAAATATAGACACATTTTAAAGCAAGGGTCGAACGAAAGGTCTTGCAATAAAGATAATTATTATTTTTAATATATTTACAATTATTCGATATCTTGAGCTTCTCGCAGCGATTGTGAGGAACGCTTTCTTCTGGGATGTGACGCCGTGTAATAAAATATAAATTTACGAATTTACAAAGGGGCACAGCGCCTCTCCACCTTCAGGGTAGAATACGGAAGCAGTAAATTTCTAACAGACTGTACGATGTCACTTAAGAAAGTAGTCTTAAAGTTTACAAGTAAGAGACTTTTAACACAGCCAACAGTTGCAGATAACTCTGAACTACATGCAAACCGAATTCATAAATATGTTATATTTGCATATAATAAATAACGAATATTTGATAACACTAACATAGCGAAGATATGCTTTAGTAAAAATTCTTAAGCACTATTTTTAGGGTACGCTAAATTTTGTTTAAACAATTGCTGTATGGCTGTTACATTTTGAACTCTCTGCCGTAAGACGTACATTATATGTGCACTTTAGTATTACGTAATACTCATTTTGTTGATTATATAGTATAATTTAAATAGACATGTGCTATGTTTGAAGTTACATATGGTTCATCTTTCATTTCATATTCAGCCGATTAATGGGCAGTTTTGCACTTGACACAGTACATAAATATATTATATTCTTATATTCTATAGTGACACCATTGTGACGGTTATATTTACAGAATTTAGTCTTATATGATACAACTTAACTAATTTATTTCCTGATTCACCATAAGAGATTTGTTGCCAGCCAGCTAGCATCTTCATTTCTAAGCACGTTCTAGAAGTAACATTACAGGGAAAAATTTCTACCGAAGTTTCAGTTACACAGAACTCTTTTCATTACCACACCGAACAGAGCGGCTTTATCGCATAGAAAGCCTGCATCCGCCGGGATATTCCATGACTGTTGTGGTGTCAGGACAACCCTAAAAGAAACGAACTCTCTGTGATGATGCTAACGCTTCAGGTGTGGAATATAGACTCGTGGCAAATTGAACACAGCTTTTGCCACAGGGAAATCAGAACAATGTAGCAAAGGTGGGACAATGGATGCAATATTTTCCGAAGGAAAGCTCTTCGGATTAGGAAATTTATGATGAAAGGACTAAAGTATATCCTGCTAAGCTTCCGTTTGAAGTGATACAAGTTTCTTCACGTCTTTGAGCAACTCTTTGTGCAGAACTTCCAAAGTGGAAGAATAGTCATGCCGCAGAGTGATTTACGATTTCCTTCATCTGCAAACAAAACAAAACAAAACTCGGAATTAAACTGAGTCGTAATGTATTTTATTTATGATGTATCCAAATACATTACTACACTTTCCTCTGTAGTAGGAGAAGGTTAGATGAGACGGAGATTTTCTACAGAACGAACAATTCAAAACTGTCATAGAAGAATTAAATATAGGTGATTTGCGATGTAGATTAAAACCCATCCGGTTTTGTCTGTATGTAGGTGTAGGATATATGTTTGCTTAATAGGGTTGTCCATTCTTTACTTGCCCTTTACCGCCAATTTCACGTCACTGCTTTTTGTTTCGCCGCTTGGCATTTTTGTCAGGAGTTAACACTGATTCGATGAGAGACACTAACTGACAAAATGATAATTCGTGATGTATCGGATAATTATAGCTGGGAGGATAAGAGTTTTCACAGCCGAATTTGTGCCGAAATGCTGCAGGGCGAAACTTTTTTTTTTTAAGCCGGCAATTTTCAAAGCTCTATTCCGTACTGCTGAAAATTAACAATGGCGATGATGCGAGGATCGGTCAAAGTAGACATTTTCCTTTCTGTTTGACCGCGACAAACAGTGAGTTACTGATGATTGAGTTATTAATTTTGGTATAATGAAAACTTAGAAACGCGGGTACATAGTATATATCTTGTGAATTCATTTTTTAAATTGTTCCAAAATAATTACCAACAAGATGACACTTATGGACTATCCTTTATTTCAGAGTTAGTCGTCCTTCACTCTACATGTTTCGAGCTTCAGGGAATACAGCAAAAGATTACACATTATGCCAGAGGCTGCCTGTACAGTAAAAAAATGAACTCCTGATGATGAGCTCCCTGAAGCTCGAAACATGTAGAGTGAAGGACGACTAACTCTGAAATAAAAGGATAGTCCATAAGTGTCATCTTGTTGGTAATTATTTTGGAACAATTATAATGATGCACGGAACAATGAATGTAAAATTCATTTTTTAAAGTCACGAGTAGGAGGCCTGAGCTGACACTTCAAGTTATTCTGCAACATTCTTACTTTTTACGCATACTAAAAGTGTGGTGTCAAGTAAAGATTTTGAGTTTCATTCTGGACTCGGCCATTTATGATTTCGACCGTCATGCCGATATTAGTGACTGAGGCTTTTTATGGCTTTTCCTCCTCCCACACAGAGCGATATTTTGGGATAATATATTATATTATTCCACAGCCGCTTCCTTCCACACCTTACCATTCGACCCTATGTGGTCTGAGTTACTAGCACAGTCTTCGAGTAAAGCTACTGATATGCATGCATTCCGTCACATGACGTCGCAGTGTCTGAGTATGTATATTGCCGCTTACCTTCCGTTGAGACAACTTAGACTGACCGGTAGTGGCTGGGAACTTGTCAGTGGGATTTGACCGGGAACTGTCTCTAACAAGGGGTACCACTGGGCGACAGGTTTACGGGGATTGTCCAGCATCTCCAGCCAGTGGTCTCGACCGATCCCAATAAAGCTTGAGCCAATAGCTGTGCATCCCATCAACTCGTTATGGCCAATCCTGTACACATATCATATAATTTAAGCCTTTAAATCTTGGTAGTTACTTTATGTACCATCAGGTTTAGTTTTAAAAATTTCTACTTTCTGTCCACACAACGCATTTATGTGTTTTGTGTGGATGTCAGAACAGACAGGCATTATTTCTCAGTATAGTATCAACTGATTTTTTTTTGAACCGAGATGGATTATGATGACGGCGCTGTACGAAGCTAATGAATTTATGTAAGCCAGATTTTTCTTAACCTTTAAACCAGTGGTTCCCAAAGAGAGCTCCGCGGGTCCGCCACCAGTTGCCAAGGGATCCGTGGATACATTTCTGTAAAGACTGCTTTGAAGTTTACTCATAGTTTTAAATTAAAGGAATAATTACTTGGTAAAAATTATCGCGGCACTGCGTTTATTGGCGATATGTTTTTTTTTTTAAATGTACCGAGGGAATATGTAATTAAGAAGCCCATTGTACCCAAGAAGCGAGCGACAGTCAATTTAATTAACGGCAAATCACGCAATGCATTGTTACGTAATCTACACGACCACCCTTCGTATCTTTGTTGTCCCGACGCGCTCAATCTGGTAGGTTATCTTCTTTCGGGAAACAGGTGTGGTTCACCGAATCACATATAGTTTTAATTATTTCAATTTTACTTGTCGTTTTATTTACTCAATTTATTGTTGATAAAATGAATAAAAGGCGTGATGTATCAAGTTAAACAACTAAATCGTATTTTATTAAAATAACACAGTCACTTGTACTCCCTAACTCACACCTCTCGTACGCGACTGACTTCCTTACTGGAATGCTAGAGTCCGTTATCAGCTCCTAACCTTTTTTCATGTAAATCTCTCCCCTCCTACCTATCACCAACGGTCCTGAATATTTGTTGACAGATTAACCTACAACGCATGGCCATGAACCGTCCGTAACTGACGCCATCAGTCCTAAGGAACGAATGTACTAAAAATGTTCGGCTACAGTAAGCTACTGGTATATATTCGTTTCTCTCTAATATCAGTTCTGAGATAGGAATTTTTCAATATTAACCTGTTTCATTCTGTGCATTCATATCAACTGGTTTATAATAACGGATCACCAATTGCACAGACTTTTTATTCACACGGTTATTGTATACCAATTAATTGATTAAGTATGTAAATTTATTCCATTTATTTTAATTTAAATCCTTAGTGTCTCAAAGTTCCGTATCCTGTATAATTGACGTCTACACGAAACTGCTTATAACGTGCTCCTCAGTCTTTTCTGCATGCTATAAAAAAGTTAGGATTCAACAGTTTGTAAATTACTTGTACAGGGACACTCGATGCACGCACTCCCTGACTGTGTTTCCTCGAGCACCGAAAGATGAAGAAGTTTTTATTGCTTTTAGTACGAAATAACAGTAAATATTTAAAAAAATGGGCATTTATTGGTGGTTTATTATAAATTATTTATAATTTTTTAATTGTTTATGCCTGTCATCCTGAACCTCTGTATTTACATGAACAAGGTTGTGAGGATCTGTGGTATTTTTTTCGAAGCCAACTGGGGTCCGAAAGCAAAAACATTTTGGAAATTCCATTTTAAAATGTTAAGAGGCACACTCCCCTCAAGTTAAGTGGATTGCTACTGATTCTCGGTGGAGGATACACATTTTATTTGAATGCCAGTACACAGATCTGTATCTGCGGTGAACAGGCATCAGGATGAACCTGAAGTACACTTTTACACTTTGTCTCTTATAGAGATTCTAGTCGGAGGTTACGTGAATTGCATTATTTCTCATACCTGTCGTAGTCGATCACTTTGACGATCAGGCTGACATCCTCGATGTTTTCCGCAGGGACGTCAAACACGAGGGCTTCATTATAGACCGGACTGAGTGTTGACTTCTTCACTGTTGTTTTCTTCTTCTTAATCCTCTTACCCTCGCACAGTAAATATACCTTCACATACGGATCTGTGAGCAACAAGGTCAACATCATTATTAATTGCGCTGGTAGGTTACTTGTAGGATTTTTCAAGTTGTCGAGGCCTTGCATATGACGACTGCCTCCTTCTGGGAAATGACGCACCGTGGTTACTCTACCCAAACACATTCTCATACACCTGTCTGCGACATTATTCTTGGACTTTCGAGTCTCGAAAATAAGACCACTGCATTATAGCGAAACGTGAGGAGGGAATACTCAGTGACACGGCGTCGTATCTGAGAAGAAAGGAATCAAATTTGTGTACGTTCCCGCGAGCTTTCTATGGAAAAATCTTTGGTGTTACGGAGGATAGCAAATGTTACATAGTTTAAATATTAGTTTTTTTTTTTCAAATTGTGTGAGTATTAATGATGTCAAGAAAAGAATCTTCCTTAATATGATTTTTGTTAGCGTATGAAATTAGAGGTTTTCGTGGAAGGACTTGTATTGTACCCACTTTATAGTGAAAATTGATATATTATGGATTGTTACGTCATGTCTGATGACGAATAATTACAAACGTTTCGAAAGATAACGTTGCCTTTAATTTTAAGATTTTTTTAAAAGACGATTCTTTCCCGTTGTGTGTAGATTATTTATATATAAGGTCATACTGGACTCTGATAGTCAAGGGATTACGATCCTTCTATGCGGCTATATAATACATTTTAGAGTGTAATTCAGATGGCGTTTGTAAGACATAAAATACTCTAATAAATTGAAATGAGGTAAGCATATTCTGCGGCATATCATGAAAAATGAAAAAAAGAGGGGTTACGGATATTTGAAGTATTTCCGATGCAGGCCTTGGACGTCTGAGGGATATACTGGAACAATATTATATCATTACAGGCAACTGGAAAATCCGGAGAGTGCGTAAGGAACATGCAAACAAATATGCCTTCAATATAGCACTATATAATCTTCAGTATTAGATGGTTGGCAATAGTAGGGGTAGAAGGAACATTCAGATAGGAAAGGCAAATACCAAATGGTTAGTAAGGCCTACCGCAGTGCTGAGATAGACGTCAAAATCTGCGGATTTTTAAAGGATGTGGTCTAAATGTGATTGGGTTGTGTCAGTGTTGGTGAAATTCAGGAAGCCAGTAGGAGTTTCAGCAGAAAACAACCAACCAAACTATAATTAGAGTGGAGATTCAGAGTCTTCTGGGATGTTACGCCGTGTCAAGCGGAAAATATTTACAGACGTTGCGAAGGAACATAATACCTTCATATTCAGGGTCAAACAGGTCAAGAAGGATTCTTGTCTCTGACGATAGGAGGGCACTACCAAATACCAAATGAATTACTGTACCAAATTTCACATTTTTAAGTGTAATACGTCATTAGTTATTACATGCAAATGGGAAGATGATGAAAGTTGTCTAATGTCTTGCATGTTGCCATGTTACATTTTATAAAATCGTTACCTTAACTACAATCGGAAAGGATTGTTTTTATGGAAATATTACCCATTCACACACACTACAGTTTGTGCTATTTGGTGAGGAGTACAAGTCATGAGGCGCCGCTTATTCAGTTTTCTCAGTATTTCTCTTGCTTTTTTTTAGGCTTGTGCTTGAAACCGTGTTGCAGGGAAACTTAAAATTTTCCAAAAATACTGAAGAAATCTCAATTTGAGCGGACATTTGGGTGAGACGAAGCAAGATCCACACTGGGGATCTTCGAATATTAAGCGCCCCAGCTACCTGACGCCCTTGCTTTCTGCATCCCTGTCCTGGTTTCCCTTAAGCGCCCTATAAACTCTCAGTTAAACTGAGCGATTTTACTGTGTGACATAATACCTGACCGAAAAACTGAGTAAACAGCGCAGTTTTGACAGGCAATAGCGCAGGCCTCAGAACTGTCCATTCCAGTCGTCTTTCACACAGAGAACTGCGCAGTTCACTCAGGGAATCCCACAGTTTACTCAGTTTACCTGCCGACACCACGATGGCATCTTCTCAACGCACATCCGTTTCTAACAATCCATTTAGCAGATGAGCATAACATGATATATTCCTTTCCAAATACCACTTCTTACTCCACATTTCACCCTTTCTTTTCTTGTTCTCGAATAACATTATGGCCGATGTGGCTAGCAAACAGCAAACGACAGCCTTGTTTTTATCCACCATAGTCACACGCACATGAAGACACACAGAACTGATAAAAAAACTGACAAAGCTTGTGGGAAACCTGTGCTGTGCCAGAAAACATTCATTTCAGTTTTCAGTTTTTTTTTTATTACACAGTTAAACTGCACAGTTTGGCTTATAGTGTATAGGGCCCTTTACAGTGTGCTATTTCCTGCAACTGTCCTTTTTAAGATACCGGCTGTTTCTGCCATACCGCCGTTTTGTGAATGTGTATATCGATGACTGTTTACAGTACTTTCAATCATCACAGCGCACACGCGCTGTTATATAAACGGGTCTTAATTCCCAGAGTTCACTGTATTCCAGTGAAATTTACACAACGGCTTGTGCAGCAACTGGAAAACCGCTTGCTTATGGCGAAGTTGGATGATATTACAGCATGTCAGTCACAAGTGTCAACTTGTCACGGATAGATACGCTTTTCATTGTCAGTGACAGCAAATACGTTATGGTGTATGTGGGTTTCAGAGATAGGAGTCTCTGAAGCTGCGCACTCTATTGTTACGTGCGTGTCTTCTTTGCACACGTGTCTGTGATACTCCCTGTAATATTCAGATTGAATTTTATGTAATTACTACGAACTAGTTATGTGAGCCACTGTCAAGCAAGCAATGCAATTCATACTTGTCTAACAAAATTCATTAAAATCATAATGTTATCCTATTTGAAAACCCGATACGCGGCCGGGTTATGACGGAATTCTTTGTAGATACGGAATCCAGACTACTACAACCACGATAAAAAAATACTCTGGAAATTTGAACGTGGGCACAGGACAATATTAGTTGTATCAATGTAATATTTCTAGCATAATTGATAGTTTAAGCACATATAAAATTCACTGAAATATATATATATATATATATCTGTAGACAGTGTATGTATATGTAAACATATATATACATATATATGTGTGTGTCTGTCTGTATTAACGAGGAACTTAATGATCTGCATTCCTTTCCAAAATATTGATCGAGTTACTGAATCAAGACGAACGAGATGAGCAAGATATGTGGCACATATGGGAGACAGGAGAGGTGCATAGAGGGTTTTAGTGAGGTGACCTGTTGGAAAAAGTCCACTTGGACTAAATGGTCGTAGATGGGAGGTAATATTAAGATGGTTCTTCAAGAAGATGAGATAAGGTTCTTCTGTTGAATTTTATCTCTCTGCCCAGTTTTTCTTCATACAATTAACATTGCCTTTTAATAATGGTCTTTAGCAAAATTGCAAGAATTACGCGGATAAATACTGGTTTTCAAAACAAGTTTATTATTATTATTGTTTACAGTAATTGGTTTGTCACCTGGTGGCAGTGGTTATTTTACATTTATACAAAATATGAAATTGGTTACTAATAAATTTAAGTCGGGATGGCTACATGAGAAGCATGTAGTAGCAACTTGGAATCTTGGGAACCATCTCAGCATTTGCTTGTAGACACAGGGAAACAAAAAAAAAAACCTGTGTCGAGGTGGCCGGTTACTGGTTAGGTGAGCAGCTATCAGATTCTGAAGAAGGACTTTGCTAATTGAATTTCGTTATTTATGGGAAACATAATAATACATTTTGCGTTAATGGGTTGAAGAATGTAGGCCTATATAGGAGCCCAATTCTTTTTAATCGCAACAAGACAGCCCTGATGCAGTTTACATATCATGTGACAAAACACAATAATTGTTCTCCTCAAGGCACCTGAATGTGTAGATTCCTAACAAAGGGGCAGACAGTCCAAGTTCATATACGGTTTTGCACCTGTGGATGTGAAAGCGCTACTAAACAAATAATCGATGCTTAAATGGGTTTGAGGCAATCTGTCGTCAAATCCATTACATCGCACCGTGTTTGCACCTATTATTAGCGGTGCACGATAAAAGCCACACATCGGTGGCTACGCTTTATTTACAACAAGCGGGTACAAATTTATTTTAATGATAACTACTATGTACTTATGTATAGCGACTGTACTGGGGCTGGACGGTTCGGGGATCGAATACCGGTGGTGGTAAGATTTCCAGTACACGTCCATACCGACCATGGAGCCCACGCAGCCTTCTGTATGATTCGTAACGGCGTCATTGCCGGAGGCAGAAAGGCACGAGCTTGCATTTAACCACACACTCCGATCTACCGCTGGGGCTCAAGAAAAAGTATAGCGCTATACCTCTCTCTCTCTGTGCCTTCCTGACAGGTTATGTGGTGAGCTTTACCTTTTTTACCTTACTATGGACTTATTTTGTCCCTATTTACATTCCCTTTAGTATGATTTCATGCCCATGACCAGTGAACAAACAACACGGAATTCGAGTTTATGGTCTTTCTTTAAAAGTTTCCATTTAAATTAGGTTTTATTATTGTCAGCCGAGATGGCGTAATCGGCATATTGACTACGCTACAGGCCGGACATTCGACCAGTCGTGGTTGTTCTACTGGCAGGAGTAGAAGACTGTTGTCTTCTCCTGCAGTGTCCATACCGACTGTGGGGCCCCACGCAGCCTTCTGTTCGATTGATGTAGAGGGCAATTTCCCAGAGGGTGGGGGTGGGGTAAAACGCCCAGGGTTTGGAGCTTACAACGTATCTCCGTCTGTGCGTGATATCAGGCTTCCGCCGCAAAGTAGATATCTGCGCTTTTCTGGGTTGTTTACGCAAAGTGTATTGACAAATATCGACGTTTCGGGACAACTTATCGGTCCCATCTTCAGGGGTCAAGAAGCCAAATAATTACCCCTGACGATGGGACTTATATGTTGTCCCGAAACGTCGGTAAGGATTTACCATTTCACGCTGCGTAAGAAACCAGAAGGAAGCAGATATCGTAACTCCATCTGTTTTGAGGTTAAGAATATGTGGAGCTGTAACTCCAGGCCTGCATGGAGTTATAGCAGTTATGGCGGTTTTCATTGTGCCAATTGGCACTCTTCGGCTAAACTGACTGAGGTTTTTCCGTGCTTTTTCCACAGTTGTAAGGCAAATGCCAGGATATAACTCGCAAAAACGGGGCACGGCCCGCACTGTTCCCGATTAGGCTGTTCATTGTGTTGTTCTTGTTGTTAATTGTGTTGTTCTTGTTGTTAATTGTTTTGTCCTGTTGTTAATTGTGTTATTCTGTTGTTAACTGTGTTGTTCTATGTATTATTTGCGTGTAAAGTGTACTGTACTAATGCCACCGGGTGTCAACACAATTGCAGTTAACAAATATATCATATCATATCGCATCGCATCGCGTCATATCATATATCATATGGTATATAATATAATATCATATATCATATCGCACTACATCACATCGCATCATATCATATATCATATCATATCATACCATATATCATATCACATTATATCACATCATATCACGTCATATATCACGTCACATGTCACGTCATATGTCATGTCATGTCATATCTCATATATCATATCATAACATATATCATTTACTTTTATGGCAGGCATGGAGATAATAGTGCCTTTATTGTCATTATTTTATGTAGCAATTTTTTATTCCTCAGCATGTCTGACTCTTTAAAGCACAGTGATTATGATACGTTTTACCAGATTTAACACTGAACATCTGCGGTTGACCCTATACGCTGTGTTCGTGGGTATCGTCTGGTTCTCAAAACGGCGGAAATGCACGTAATATGAGAGAAGTGAATGGTCTTTGTAGGCCCTAATGAAGAGAGAGGTTGTTTTATATAAGAGAGACACGAAATTTTTAGGTATTATTTAGATTTAGCTGAGGCTTCAAAAGTTTTTATTAATGAATTGCATTTCCGCTAATGATTTTTAGTCGTTGAACTTTGGCTGTCATCTTCTGCTCTTGTGTGATGCAGTTGCAAGATACAATCGATGATTCACCAAATTGTATTCCGTGCAGTTCTCTAGAATGTAGGCTAAATAAAATTAGTAAGAATTTTCTATGAGTTCTTTAAGTCACTATGAATTTAATTTTAAAAGTACGTTTTATATTATAAAATATGCACTAGTAATTTCCGCGAGTGACAGTATAGCTCATGAACCTTGAAGATTCAGATCTCCTGGAATGTTAAGCTTTGCCATCTGGTGAATATTTGCCATACCCCAGCAGAACTGACTGTCTTCCCCTACGCCTTCGAGGACCTCAAATTCTCTGTGAACACTGTTCTGTATTCAACAGTATCCCACCCTTTTAACTTCATACGAGTAAATATAAAACACACACATATGTGTGTTATATATATATACATATATACACGTGCCACTTTAGAGGAAAGCTTATGTTCTCTGCTTAGTTACATTTATTTTACACACACACACACACGCACACGCACACACACGCACACGCGCACATGCGCACGCGAGCACACACACACACACACACACACACTGTATTGGTCTGTTCGTTCAAATCTGGAGTTATCCATTGCTTAGTGATGCTAACGAAACTGGTTAGTCGGTACTGAGTAATTTCACCAAGCCTTATAACTCTATACAATGCTCAAATTGAGATACGTCCTGTATGAAGAATATTGTTTCCAATTTTGAATAGTTTACTGACATCAGTGAAATAAATAGACACTTACTGTCACGTTTAGTAATGTCTCAACAAAAATTTGTTGTTTCTCAACAACGTAAATAGCGAATTACAACAGAAATACTAAAATAAAATGAACTGCTCTTGTTAAAAGCTTCAGCTTCAAAACCAGAACGATATTCCTATGTGACATGTGCCGTTTTTTTTTGCAACGGTGAAGTTGTTACGTCCCGTGCCTTGTTTTCAGGAGGCCACGGCCTAGAATTCCCGCTACGAGACTCAGTTTCTTAATTTTTTTGTGGTTTTCTTTAACGGGATAAGTGAGGTGCTTAATAAATTATCGCTAAATAAGTTATGACCTTTCCATTCCACAGTCTTACAATTCCGATACTTACGTATACTCTTCTGCTTAATGTGTAACCGATGCATTTGACAAATAGTCATTAAATTGGACAAGCACAGAGACTGATGAGTCTTAGTTTCTCGCAGTGCCTGTAGTCAAGTGTTACGTAATAATTTAAAACTAACACAAACTTCTTTCTCCACCGGCATATGTTGTTCATCATGAACAAGCATTGAACTTGATACAGTGTCGCTAAATAAGGTATGGAAAATCACATAATTTGCTTTCCTCGATCTCGCATTTCTTGTCACTTTTATGTTGTTATAGGCTATAAATCTGGCAGGATGTCGGCTACCTGTTGATGTATCGTTTCTGTATTTCGTACCCATGATATTACGCAACCGTAACTTGATTGTCCCTCCGTCGTTTTACTTTCTGTTGCTTTCCCCACATGCAAAAGAATTTACGGAATAGCAAGAGCAGGTCTGCCTGTAGGTATGAAATGTTACAATATGTGATAACTTCTTCCCCCGGAATTCTCAACCCCGCAACCATTAGCAACAAAGTTTTTAGCATTCCTGGTCGGTGTTTGGATCAATACTTGTCGCAACGACATTTTGCAACCAATCGCAAGCTGTGACGTCAAAGCATTTCTGTAGAAAAAGGAACGTAAGAACGGCGATGTTATCGTTTGTTCTTTCGTCTCCGTTTCACCATTATCTACTGTTATTATTCTTCCATCTCCTCTCCCTGTCTTTAGCATATCTCTTGCAGGTTGCGAGCTCATTTACTTGTTGCATTCCTTAATTTCGTCGTCCTCTATTACCCCATTCTTTTACTTCATATGACGTATTAGGTTACTCTCATTTTCGCGTTTGCCCTGTTAAGTTTTGTAGTTCGCTGATAGAAAATGGGTCGGAATTGCTCAGTTGGTATAGAAAATCGCTACGTGTTGTGCGGTCTTGGGATCAAATTCCGGTGGGGGGCGAGATTTCTTGCACCTATCCAGGCCGACCCTGGGCCCTGCCACCCTCCAATACAATGGTGTTGGTTCATTCGCGGGGGTAAAGCGGCCAAGACATAGCTTACTCCGCCCCACCTATATCTAACGCCTTAGTTGAAGAAGGGTAGATCTATACATGCACTCCCCCTCTGAGCTTTCGTGGCCTGTTTTAGAGGGAACGTAACCTTGACATACAGAAACTATCATCAATTTGTTACGTTAGGTCATCACTCACTCTTTGTGAAACAAGTTGTATTAGGAGTGAGCAGTAGCAGTCCGTACATTGTGCAGTAATTTTGTACTGATGGAGAGACTGTTCTCAGAAACTTGTTTATTAATTTGTAACTTAATTAAACTCTCGTACTGCGTCAGTGTGTGGGCCGGGTAGCTCAGTCGGTATAGCGACTGACTACGGGCTGGTCGGTCCGGGATCGAATCCGGGTTTGGACGAGATTTTCCGCCAGTCCGGACCGGCCCTGGGGCCCATCCAGCCTCCTGTAAAATGGGTACCGGGTCTATCCCGGGGGTAAAGTGCGGTCGGGGCGTGCTGCTGAACACTCACCCCCTTCTAGTGCCACGGTCATGGAAGAGTAGAGATATACCTCTACCCACCCTCTGGGCCACATCGGGCCTGTAACGGGATAACTTTATCTTTAGCATTTACTGCGTCAGTGTAATGTCCTAGGTAAGCGACATATCTTTATTTGGAATTTAAAATAAGTTACCATTAATTCTTTCTGTTGGATGTCTGGGTATGCCATATTTTTCCACATTATCACATAAAGGGCACGATTTTCAGAAAAAAATAAATTATTGAACATAAAGTGTGTGTTTTGATTTTATCTGCAACTTTGTCTGTAACCTGTCTCATTCTAAGAACTGAGGGAGGTATTATCATAAATGTCTTCACGTAAAGTACCCGTAATTGAAATGAAACTTGAATTTCCTCTACCAATTTTAGAAAAATACTCAAATATCAATTTTCATGAAAAACCTTTCAGTATGAGCGAAGATGTCCATTCGGACTTACGGACAGACATATATGCGGATAGACACAAGGAAGCTAATAGTCGTTTTTCGCGTTTTTGGGAACGCACGTAAAAAAAGCGAACACTTCGAAATACTTGAATCAAACCGTTATTCTTTTTCGGGTTCCGTAACGACCCTTCCAGTTGCTAATTGTGCCTAACAGTACCGACGAACGATGCAAAAATTAGTGACTAATATGTTCAGAAGATTGTTTTAGTAAGCGGTGGCGGCTTAATAAGGTGGAAGACTATCTTGCAATTTACCTGGAGGTCTGAGTAAGGTTCTGAATTATATTATTATTAAAACTTGCCACCCCATCACTACTATTATTACTACTACTACTACTACTACTACCACCACTACTACTGCAACTGCTGCTACTACTACTACTACTACTACTACCACCACTACTACTGCAACTGCTGCTGCTACTACTACTACAACTACTACACTACTACTACTACTACTACTAATATTACTACTACTGCCACTATTACTACTATTACTACTGCTACTACTACCACCACTACTAATACAACTGCTGCTACTACTACTACAACTACTACACTACTACTACTACTATACTACTATTACTACTGCTACTTGCTACTACTACTACTACTACTGCTGCTGCTGCTGCTACTGCTGCTACTACTACTACTGTTTCTACTACTACTCTTTCTACTACTACTACTACTACTACTACTACTACTACTACTACTACTACTACTACTACTACCACCACTACTACCACCACCACCACCACCACCACCACCGAAACTGCACTGTTATTGTGTTGAAATAAAAGATCTGTAAGTTACTACTGCACCGAGCATTATTGCACAGAAAGCGTGCACCAGCCGGGATAAGCCGTGACAGCTGCGATGGAAACGACAGCGCTGGCGGATACGCTCCTTGCGTTTTTTATTTTTAGTGTGAATAATTTCCTGCCATTTAAATATTTTGGGACTAGGTAATTTTCTATCGAGTCTGCCTAACCCCATCCAATACTACGGTAACAGTAACTGTCCACCTGTGCCATAATACGTCTTTGTAATTGAGAGTCAATATAGTGGCCAGTTTGAGGGCTGAGCGATCGGGGGGTTGGGCATGTCTGCTGTCAAGGGCGAAAGATTTTCGTTTTGTTCTCCAGTGTCCATACTGGTTGTGGGGCCCACGAAGATTCCGGTCCAAGCGGTAATGGGTACCGGGGTCATTTCCCGAAAATAAAAGCGACCTGTTTGTGAAGCTGACTACTTAAGGCCATGTTGTGTTAAGCTGAAGGTAGCATAGATCTCTAACATACGTCTTTATGGCGTGCTATTTAATTCAGCATACGGATAAGTTATTACATATAGATTTTTTTACTCTTATGCATTTCATGTCCGTAATATTGTGCTGTAAAATAGTTCACTTTCTTGTAAAATATTGGAGATTTTTTGAATTGTGGAATTTCGCTGCTGTGTTTTCGTTCCCTACTACATTCGATAGGACAAAGAATTTTATGGACAACCTGAAAACAAATTTTTGTGTGTAATTAGCAGCCTGTTAGGTACAGTTATTATGAAGTTTTGCACCGCAGTCATGATGCCGTATTTTGCAAAATATTTGTGCGGATTGAAACCCATGTACTAAACCTCACATACCACGCTGCAGTTTGGCATAGCTATGGGTTTTACTAATACCAATTAAATTTGGAATTTCATTTTGTTAGTTGATAAAATATCTGTATAGACAGCAAGTTGAATGCTAATTGTATTAGTTTTTCTATCTCTGCTAATAAAACATGGATAAGGTGCGGATGACGTTTCAATGAGCGGGTGCCTCAAGTCTTCAGGGTACAGTTTTCGAGATGAGCCACCTTTACTCAGAAAGTTAAATATTTTCCTATTCGGTGCATAAGAGGGGAACTATCCGGGGCCCAAGCGGCTAGGGCTTGAGGTTTACCACTCATCCCCATCTAATGCCGCTGTTAAGAATAAGTGTAGCCATATCTCCACTCCCCCGTGCGCCTTCATGGTTTAAATAAGGACAAGGTTTCCTTCTTCATCATTTATCTTAGAAGAAAGTGAATTAAACAGTTAAGAGCAATTATCGGCATTCTTTAGTTATTATGTTTCCGTTAAGTTTAACGGTGCTGTTCTTTAGTAGGGAACCATAGCTATTAATCTCAGCGAGCAGAAAGTCCTGGGTTTGACTGTGGGCTGGGAGGGTAGCTGTTATGATTGATGGTTCTTGTTTGCCCTGTTTACCGTGTGCGCCTGTTCTTATGCTGCTTCGCAGTACATTGTAGGTCAAACATGTGGCCGTGAGGGAAGAGGGATATAGGAACAGTAGAGCAATACTTGGCTTTGTGTGAAATACGTGGACCAAGTTATATAATTTTGTTACTCTTGCGAATAATTCAGTGCAATCGGCATGTAGCTTTCGTCTGGCATGAAGTTTAATTGGAATTTTTGTGTTACATATTTTTATGCTCCCTAGTTGTTACCACATGTTTTGTAATTACTTAATGTCTGGAGCATTTGGATATTCCGTACTCCATACGCCATGGTGCAGAGTCCTTCTTGAGAAGCTAATCGGTTTGCAGCTAGTCAAGAGATTCCCCGCATTTCATTTAACTCGAAGGTTCATTACCGCATTCGCAAGTGCCCGCCACTTGTCCCTATCCTGAGCCAGCTGTATCCAGTCCATACCCCCGCATCCCACTTCCTGAAGAACCGTCTTATTGTTATTTTCCCATGTAAGCCTGGGTCTCCCAAGTGGTCTCTTCCCTCACGTTTTCTCACCAAAACCCTATATATAACCTCCCCCCTACGTGCTACATGCCCCGCCCTTCTTATTCTCTTTAATTTTATCACCAAACAAATATTGAGTGAGGGGTACAGATATTAAGCTCCTCATTATGTAGTTTTCTGGAGCATTTGGAACCAAACAAAATTATAGTTGAAGGGGAATAAAGAGAAGTGCACGCTCAAGAGCCTCACTATTTACGTGGTTTGTAAATAAAGTAATGAGACTGATTCATTATAACTCTGTATTTATTTTTAAACTGCAAATCGAGTTTGTCTCCCTCAAAATAGTTCCCTTGGGAGCTACCCATCTCCGGAGACATTGTTCCCACTCATCGTAGCACCAATGGAATTCTCTAACCGGAATCGCTTTTAGTTGGTCGGTTACAGCCTTTTCGATTTTTTCCACCGTCCCAAAATGGCGTCTTTTAAGGTAAAACTTTAGTTTTTGGAACGAAAAAAAGTCGCACTGACTCAGATCAGGGGAGTATGGGGGGGGGGGCTGTGGAACCACAGGAATGCCCTTTTTAACCAAAAATTCAATCACAGAGATCGCCACGTGACAAGGGACATTGTCGTGATGGAGCATCCAATTCTTAGCAATGCTTGGTCGCACGCGAACAACTCTTTTTCTTAGTCTTCCAAGAATCTCACGGTAATAAAATTGATTAACAGTTTCTCCTTGAGGCATAAATTGTGTATGAACAATCCCTTGATAGTCAAAAAAGCAGATGAGCATGGATTTGATTTTTGACTTGCTCATTCTCGCTTTTTTCGGAAGTGGTGATGCAGATGTGTGCCATTCCTAAAGTTTGCCTTTTTTTCTAGATCGTACTCAAAGATCCATGTTTCGTCACCTGTAATCACTTTCTTCAAGAAATTTCTGTCACTTTGGATCCGTTCCAGAAGATGAAGACACACTTCCTTCCGATTTTCTTTCTGTTCGATTGTCAGGTTTTTCGGAACAATCTTCGCACACAATTCCTGTGTTAAAATCTGATGGAACATTGTGTGGTTCAAATTTAACTCACTAGCGATCATTCGCACTGTTAGTCGACAGTCTGACCGCACATGGGCTCGCACTTTCTCCACATTGTTATCTGTTTTTGATGTTGAAGGTCTTCCAAAGTGGGGTTCATCTTTAATGGATTCACGACCCTTTGAATATGCCTCATATCACTTGAACACTTGTGATCTCGATAAAACATGCTCCCCATAGGCCTGTTTCAGTTTATTGAAAGTTTCAATGCCGGTTTCCCCAAGTTTGACACAAAACTTGATTGCATATCGTTGCTCGAAATTGCACTCTTCCATTTTCGTTACACACACACACACACACACACACACAAACTGCTTCACAAAAACCGCGCTAAAATTAGCGTGGTGACGCTAGCGAGTTGAAACTCATACTAGAAGTCTATGAGACGTTTACCTACCCTTCACGTGAAGAGCGAGCCCTCCGTTTTGCTGGATCGTGCGATACGCAGGCAGTCTCATTACTTTGTTTACAGACCACATATACTACTCACGATATATGGGTATAGCCATTAAATTCATAGAACTGAGAATTTCGAGATACGTTGAATAATAAATCAGTGCAAAGTATTTTGTGGGAAAAGTCAAGTTAAAGTATCATTTGGGAGACCGAATGGTAGTTGTGATAATATTAATACGGATTTAGAGGAAATAATGTAGAATATAGAAGCAGCAATCAAAGTAAGCCAGGGCAGCGAGAACAAGCTACCTTAAAAACCGAATATTCGCCTGACAATATCTTACTGTCACCAGTCACATGTTGAACTTGTTCCATAATGGGCATTACACTCAAATTACTTAATACATTGAATGTTACAACGAGTTGTAATGTAATTTTAATAGAACTTATTCTCATTTCCTAGTTTTCAAATTTTATCCTTTACATTTTGTACACGTTAATGTATTTGAAGGTATTATTATTATTATTATTATTATTATCATCATCATCATTATATTAATTTTCATGAACAGTCACCTAATTGAGTCATGACTACGGGAACGGGACATAAATATCAACACATTTAATTCAAACAAGACAAGCGATGAACATTAAGGTGCGTTCGCGTAACCATTGTTGACGGGGACAAGCAATAATTATTACATATTCCGAGTGCGTGCCTGTAGCGTTATTTATCCAGCATGCTATGCGCATGTGCCATATTATATTATCATCTGTGGCCCGTCTGGTTATACCATGTTTTTGCACATTATCAAAAGGTTTTAGGAAAAAAATGCATTGAATATAAATTATGTGTTTTGATTTTCTCTACAACTTTTGTCTGAAATATTTCCCATTTTAAGGAGAATTGAATGAGCTGTAATAAATATACGTTAGGCATTCTTGCAAAGTACCTGTTATTCTTGTCACGTTTTAATGAAATTTGGTTTTTCTGGACACATTTTCGAAAAATACTCAAATATCAAATTTCGTGAAATTCCTTTTAGTGGGAGACGAACGGACACACAGACGGAGAGACGTACAAGGGTACATAACCACAGAAAGACCAACGGAAATGACGGGACTGAGAGTCGATTTTCGCCGTTTTGCAAACGCCCCTAAAATGTTAAATATCTAGAATTGGCTTCAGGGTGGTTGTTTTAGCCAAAGTATGTAGATATAGTTCTATTAGTCAGCAAATATGAATTGACATTGTACTTACTAATATAACGAGAATGGGAATTTGATTTACGCCCTTTCCTCTCTCTGTCTGTACGACTGGAACAACTCGGCTCCCAATGGAGGAATTTTCATGAAATTTGATATTTTTGTATTTTTCGAAATTTTTTCAAGAAAATTAAACTTTTATTGAAATTTTAAAAGTATATCGGGTACATTTCATGAAGACCTATGTACATATACACCTGGTACTCAGGGCAAGTTAATTATTTAAATAAAATGGTACACTTTGGCAGAGTTTGATTAAGTTTGTATTTATTATTTTGTTATTGTTATATAATATTTAGTTTTACAGGATAGAATATATATTTTTACTTTTATTCAAAATTGGGATTGAATCAAACGATTGTTCTACGAATCCTTGAGTCCTTGCTGTAGTTAGATTTGCCAAATCTCTTTGGCTGGTGGCGGCGAAATTCTACCATAAGTTCTAGTGTCTTTTCCCGGAAAAACTTGATGGAAGTGAAGCCATCATTTAAGTAGGAAAGCACTACAATAGTATCTCGCTGAATTATTCTTGGAAAGAGAAATATTTCAGACATAAACATTAGAGAAAATCGAAAAACATTTTATAATCAGTAACGTCTTATTCCGAAAATCGCACCGCTTATGAGATAATCCGGAAAAGCATGGCACAGTCAGATAGGCCACAACTGACAATAAAATACGGCACATGCGCATTGCGTGCTGGATAACTAACGCTACAGACACACACTCATAATATGTAATAGTTATTGCTTTTGCATGACAACAGTCTTTACGCGAAAGTGCCTCAATGTTATACGCAAATTGCCTGCCTTGTTATTCCTTCCTCGTATTATAAACCTTTGTGGCTGCAAAACTTAAGAACAAAATTCAGAGAATAACCGAGATGACGGGATGATTAGGGATGTGAACACACGTCCCTGTTGATAGACTGGTCTACTTATTTGTCCAAAACAAGGTTAACGGAAGGGAAATTACGGTAGGGGGCAATTCGCGGAACCAAGGACGATATTGCCTTGGGAATATGTACGAGTCTCCTGGTATCTTGTTTCTCTAGGAAGTAGGTCAAACACCGTGCAGACCATTGAAGTGGTTATGTTGCTGCAGATTACTTTGCTTATGAACTCCGTCGCTGGTAAGCGTCCATCCTTACGACCCGCGTAAAATACAGTTGTGAGAACAATCGATATTCTGAAGATTTCGGTCACCATATCTATATATATCTACGGCACCATTTTTTTGGCCTAGATGAAAGACGTCCTGTTTACCTTGCATCTTGCACGCTCACAACCTCCCTCTTTTGCCGCAACCCCTTTAACACTTTGCAAGGAGTCATAAATCTTTGCTGTAGCGAAGAAGCTGGTTGGTGGAGGAAATAAAAAGCAAGCGACAGCAATTTCAATAGAGGTTCTTGTACCACAGGCTAACAAAAAATCTTAATACACCAGTCGTATGAAATAATATTGTGTATATATATATATACACCCATATATAGGGCAGAAGATAAGTTGGTTAGGTCACCTGGAGAGAATGGAGGAGCATAGGATGACCAAAAAATCTGAATACACCAGTCGTATGAAATAATATTTTATATAGGGTAAAAGATAAGTTGGTTAGGTTACCTGTAGAGAATTGAGGAGGATAGGATGCCCAAAAAGATCTTCACTCAAAAACTGGAAGGGACGGGTCGAAGGGGAAGACTCAGGAAAGGCTGGAAAGAGGAAGTAGAAGAGATCTTTAAGTGCTGAGAGTAAGAAGATGGGTAAAGTTGGTGACGGATGGGAAAAAAAAAATGGAAGGATATTGTTCGACAGGCCAAAGCCCCCAGTGGGCTGTAGTGCCAATGGGAGAGGAGGAAGAAGAAGAATACATATATATGCTCAGTGATTTGTGTGGTTTCAGGCATAAGAGTACAGTAAATCTTATGTATATTGGACCGTGCATCATTGTGATAGTTGAAGAATAAGAGACCAACTT
>Ga0136643_10002168_pt1 | contig 25159 bp, 28 predicted proteins | sample TergutLab28metaG_FD_96883 | JGI IMG/M metagenome (GOLD analysis project Ga0136643, IMG submission 96883) | Labiotermes labralis P1 segment gut microbial communities from Petit-Saut dam, French Guiana - Lab288 P1 (version 3) (version 3) | ecosystem: Host-associated > Arthropoda: Insects >... | reverse complement strand
ACGCCCACTCAAAGCTATCCCGTGTGCCAGAGCTTTTTTTAAACATAATGAATATTTTGATTATTTTAATAGTGCTACTTTTCGTTAATTTAACACTAATGTTGACTGTGGCAGCTTTTTCGGTGGTTTTCTTTGTTGTGTACAAATTAATTAATAAACGGTTGCGGGATGCATCATTAAAAGAACGCGAAGGTTTAACAGATGTTTTAACCAGCACCAACGAAATTTTGGCTGGTGCACCAACCATACAGCTTTACGGTGAAGTAAAGTATTTTTCTAAACGCTTTGGTGAAACTGTGGATAAATACGAGCATTTGCTAATAAAGTTACGTAAATGGAGAGGGCTGGCTCTTGCATCTACAAATAAAATAGTGGGGCTCTTGCCATTAGCCGTTGTCTTCGTGGGGCTTGGACTGTATGCTACGGGCGCAATTTCTTTGAGCTATGTATTTATGTTTTATATACTGCTACCCTATTTAGCAGACCCAATAAAGTCTTTGACGGAATATAACATCGACACACAAAATGCTAGAGCAGTCGAAAATAGGTTGGAAGAAATGCTTTCCGAAAAAAAGCAAAAAAGGCTTGGCCTTGAAAACATCGAAAAAATAAATCGCCTAGAATTTTCGGATATTAATTATTCTTACAATCCTGCTAACCCAATTTTGGAATACGTAAATTTCTCCATTTCATCTGGTGATGCTATTGCAGTTGTCGGACCTTCTGGCGGCGGCAAGACCACATTTTTGCGAATGCTAAAACGTCAAGTAATTCCCACTTCGGGCAGGGTACTTGTAAATGGCATTAACCTGCACGACATTGCAGAAAAGAGTTATTTAAAGCGCGTTACAATAGTTAGTCAAGAAATCTTTGTTTTTGACGATAGCATTAAAGAAAATATTAAATTCGGCAAAGAAATCAGCGACGAAAGAATGACAAGGATTATTGAGCTTTGCGCCTTGGAGCATTTAAATATTGAAGAAAATGCAGTTAATTTATCTTCGGGTGAACGTCAGCGTCTTGGTTTGGCGCGGGCTTTGGCTTGTGAATTTGATATTCTTATTCTTGATGAACCTACGTCAGAGCTTGACCATGATACAGAAATGCGAATTATTGAAACTTTAAAAAAAGTACAGACAAAAAGGGGATGTATGCTTATTGTTGTAACTCATAGTGAATCTGTTATCAATGATTTGTGTAATAAAATGTTGGTTTTAGGGAAAAACATAAAATAACCATATGGGATGTTAAAACAACATCCCTTATTTTTTGTTTAACTTTGAAAAATTAGTATTAACTATTGTAGCAATTGGCAAACCTATAACAATGGCAAGCACAATTTGCATTGCATTGTTTGGCACAAAAGCCATCGGCACAGCCCAAGGAACACCAAACATAATGACTTGTCCGACATACATAGACGGAATAAGCCATAGCCCGCCAGCAATAGCAGCAAGGATATTAAGCCAAAGATTTTTTCCGCTTGCACCCTTTAAATGCGAGATGCTTCCGAAAATCAAACCCAAAATAGGGCGGCTAATTAAATTAATTGGAGCCCAAGGAGCAAGAGAGAAAACAAGATTAAATAAAACCATGCCCAAAGAAGATATAGCTGCCATTTTTGGTCCAAAAACCAATGCAATAATAAAAACGATGGTTGTGCCCAAATGCACTTGTCCAGCCCCCGTTATATCCGGAGAAGGTATGCGCAAAAAAGCCGTGGCTATAAAAACCAAGGCTATAAAAAGTGCTGATAATACAAGATTCATTGTTTTTTTGTCCATAAAATCACCAAGAGCAATTATATCAAAGTCAAGACTTTTTGTCAATCAAAAAATCATCACTTGCAAACAATACAGTTTTATGATATTCTTTTGTCATAGTGAAATGAACTTATAGTGAATCAACTTGTAAACACTAACACGAAGTGTTAAAGCGTTTTCAAGTTGAATGAACGACCGACACCGACGTAGGCGAAGCCGAAGGAGGTGTCAGATTTGCGTAGCAAATCAGATGTTATACTTATTTTAAGTATAACATCTATAAATTAGTAATTGAAGGAGCTTTCATGTTATCGCCAGATAAGTCAAACAATTTCATGTTTATTTTAATGATATTTTTAATTGTAGCTTCATTTGCGCAATTAGGAATTATAATCATGCTCGGCGAGCCATCGATGCCTAGCTGGTTTGGGTTAGTGATAACGCAAGTTGTCTATATTGGCGTACCGTGCGCTATATATTTAATTATACATCGAAAAAGCATTCGTCAAATTTTACCAATGCGCAAGCTGGGTGTCAAAAATATTGCAATGATAGTAGGAATGTCTATTGCTCTATACCCCCTTGTCATTTTGCTAAACTTTGTAACAACACTATTTTTTGGCAGTCATTTGGCAGAAACCATGGAAAACATGCAGTATGAGAGCGGTATTTTGATTATGCTAATCTTATTCCCCATACTGCCCTCGATTTTTGAAGAAGTCGCTATGAGGGGCATAATTTTTTCGGGTTTTAAAAAAGTCAAGATATTTGTTGCCGCTATTATTAATGGATTGTTTTTTGGTGCATTGCACCAAAACTTTAACCAATTTTCGTATGCGTTTGTAATTGGGTTCATTATGTGTTATATGATGTATTACACAAAGTCTATTTGGGCACCAGTTTTGTGCCACTTTGTAGTGAATATTATGGGCATTTTAATTCCTTATTTATTAACGAGATTTGTCAATACTGATGCATTAGAAGAGACCACCCAAGTAGCAGGGCAAAGCTCATACGAGTGGCAAGAGTATTTGTTTGTGTTTTTTGGGCTTGCCGTCTTTGCCGCTATTGCTATGGGCATTTTTATAATAATTTACATCGCTTATAAACGCCATAATTTGAAGCGCAACAATGATGAAGGTGTTATTACCAACACCTATATGCAAGCAGTTGAGAATGGAGAAGCAAAGCCAAAGGCATTGACTGGGGGCTTTTGGGGTGCTATGGGATTAGGTTTAGGCTGGATGTTGCTCATACAGTGGGCAATGTCTATGATGTGATAAGTATGAAATTTATTATTGACAATGGAATTAGCCATAATGACGTACAAACTATGGCACAAGTTTTTTTCCAACTAACGAGCTTTGATATAGTGAAGAAATTGCCCCAGCATGGGCTTTGTATTACTGTGGAAAAAAATAATACAAGCATTCTTGTACAGCTCTATAATGATGCCACTCCCACAGGCGATGTGTTTTGTCGTTCATTAAACTTACATAATGCCGCAGCATGGGCTGTTTATGATGCACTAACTGCACACACGGGATACAAACCTCCTTGGGGTGTGCTTACAGGCATACGTCCCGCTAAATTGATTAGCGCAATGCTTACCCAAGGCAAAACTAAAGAGCAAGCAATCCAAAAAATGACAAAACACTATTTGGTACAAAATGACAAAGCCGAGCTTTGTGCAAATGTGGCACAAACACAAAAAAATGTAATGCTTTCAAGTCCTAATGATGCTATTAGCGTCTATATTAATATACCATTTTGTCCAACAAAATGCCATTATTGTTCCTTTGCGGCGTATCCTATGGGCAAATATGCAAATCGTTGTGATGGTTATATGCTTGCGTTGCAAAAAGAATTGGAATATTTGGGGAAGGTCAGCCACAACAAATTTATTGAAAATATCTATGTCGGCGGAGGAACACCGACCGCACTGTCTTTGACACACTTTAAAAAACTGCTCAACGACATATCAAAAAACTTTGATACCAAAAACTGCTTTGAATACACTATCGAAGCAGGCAGACCAGATACTATTTGTGATGAAAAATTGATGCTTATGAAACAGCATGAAGTAAACCGAATTTCCATCAACCCACAAACATTGAATGACGACACATTGCAAAAAATCGGACGCAATCATAGCTCGCATGATTTCTTTAAGGCATACGAACAAGCTCAGAAGCACGGATTTAAACACATAAATATTGACCTAATTTTGGGTCTTGAAGGCGAAGAAGTGCAGGATGTGCTAAACACACTGAATGGCATTGCAGTCCTTGACCCAAATTCCGTAACCGTACATTGCCTTGCCGTTAAACGTGCATCAAAGCTATGGGAAGATGGCTCTGCAAAAACTTCTGTACATACTATGGAAGAAATGTTAAGCATTACTGCCGACTTTATGGACAAAGCAGGGCTTAAACCGTATTATCTGTATCGTCAAAAAAATTCTTTGGGGAATTTTGAAAATGTAGGATATGCAAAAACAGGCTTTGAGGGAAGATATAATATTGCCATGATGGAGGAAACCCGAAGCGTTTATGCCGCAGGCTGCGGTGCAATAACGAAACTGGTGAATTTGCAAAGCAACCAAATTGAACGTATTGTCAATGTGCGGGAACTAGACCAATACATCACAAGGATTGACGAAATGATAGAGCGCAAGGGGGCAGTGCTTGGATGGGTTTGATGGAGAAGACGCGTACTGTTTGTTTTTCTGGTCATAGACGCGTGGATTTTGATATGGACGACTCCTATATGGGCAAAATGCTACAAAATGAACTAATAATGATAATTAAGAATAGCATTAAAAGTGGATTTAATACGTTTTGTACGGGTATGGCGCAAGGCTTTGATATTATTGCCGCCGAAGCTGTGTTAAAAGAGCGATATAATCACGCAGAATGTATCAAATTAATTTGTATTATACCATATCGGGGACAAGAAAACAAATGGGGCGAAAAATGGAAAAGGCGCTATGATAATGCATTAAAAGCCAGCGACGACTTTTATGTTCTCAACGACAGATTTGTAATAGGGTGCTATCACGAACGCAATCGCTTTTTGGTAGACAATTCAAGCCGCTTGGTCGGACTGCATAGCGGAAAAACAGGCGGCACGGAGCACACCTTTAAATACGCACAGGAAAAAGGATTAGAAATAATCAATCTTTGGGACAAACTAGGGGATGCGGAAGATGAGAGAACAAATTGACTACTCACAATATCAATTAAGTATTAAAAAACAGTCCAAATTGAGTAGCAAAGAAGACATTGCAAAATTAGCAGCACCAAAACTAGCGCAGGTGCTTTTTAACATCGTACATATAGGCCCGAGGATAATTTTGCGTTCGGCTTATATGGTTTTGCGGGCAAATATCATCACGAGGATAATTTCTGCTGCTGTTTTAATGGTCTTTGATACAATTTCTTTTATCCGCAAGCGTATTTCTTTGCGTCAATATTTTATTAATGTCATTCTCGCACTAATGCTTTTATTTGGGGGTACGGCGGGGTGGTATGCGGGCGAGTATTTTATTGCTTGGATATTGATAGAAAATGCGGTGCTGGGATTTGTCATTTGCATCATAGGTGCTGGTTTTCTTGGCTGGATTGCAGGCTTTGTTACAGAAAAAATTATCAACAGATTTTTTAAAGACGACTCTTACGACATGTTAGTAATTTGCAATGAAGTTTTTTGCGGGCTTGCCAGAGAGCACAACTTAACACCAGAACAAGCTGAAAAAGCGGTCGAATCTATTTTAATTAACAAATCTGTAGTAAGGAATATGTATGCAGCCAAAGATAAGGTCGCTTTTGCACGCGATTTTATAGCGCCATGCTTAAAAGATATTTGCAGCGAGTCTACACCGCAAGAACCCCATAAACAACCTTTTGAATGAATTTTTCATAGTCATTATAGATGATTGCATCTCCAAAACCTAACGCCGATAACTGTGATTTTGTTACCGTGTTTTTTTCGTTATAGTCTATATTTACAACTGAAATTAAAGTTTTGTTCGGCGTGTGAAAAAAATGGGCAATGTTGTCTTGTGATAGAGCTGTATATTTTTGTAATCGTTTATCATCTAAAATTTCCCACTACTTTATACTTTTATCACTTTTAAAGTAAGGCATTCTGTCGGACAACACCAAAATTTGAAAATAGGGAATATTGTTACTGCGTATATTTGCGGTTTCGCCCAGCATATTTTCAAATAAATTATTCGCATTTTGGGCGTAATTTGACATTATAAATTTTATCCCAATAGCAGCCATCGCTTTACCTTTCTTTGATATAGTGATGTCTACATTTTTGTCCATATACCGCCCTTTGACTTTTCCTTCTTTTCCGCTGTTATAGCCAAGAGAAAGTATGAAGTATTCTTCACCTAGTTTATTTGCAAGGTCTACAGCTATTGCCCCATGTAGAATTTTCAGTTTTTCATTGCTCCTAGCACCCTTTTCGAGATGTTTATAATACGACAACCTTAAAACATCAAGAAATTGTATGTTGTTCATTTTTAAAACCATTCCTTTCTGTGTACTTATAGTTTAAATACTGCGACAAATCTTTGGATGAGAAAGTATAGTATCCGCCTGATTTATACTTCCCTAGCATCGCTATATAGTCAACAAAGTCATCGGTTAGCAACATATCCTGCAAAACGGCAAAATCAAGTTTAGTTAAAATGTATAAGCCGCTATACACTCCTGTGCCGAGTGGGCATGGGTGCAATTTAATATCAGCTACATTGCGAATTAGCGTATTGATAGCGTATTTTTGTTTGTACACATCTTTTATTCCCTGAGAGCGACCAAAGCCATGCCATGGGGCATCTTTGCCCAATGCTCTTTTTTTGAGCTTTTCCGTGTGTTGTTCGTAATGCTTTTTAACATCCGCATTTTGAGTCAAAGTCTCGTAAGGCAAGATATTTCCATTATTATCGTAAGGAAAAATACACTTCGTAGCTTTGCCCGTGGAGGCTTTAACAGCAGGGATTGTGTAGCTTTCAAAATCCCAATCGCCTATAAAAAAACCATCAAAAAGGGTAGCAAAGCCATTTTTAACTGTAAATACAGGATTAATTGCGGCATATTCTTTGATGGTTTTAAGGGTTACTAACGCTTCACGCTTCTCAAAAACAAAGGAATTCTTCGTAGCAATATCTTCATATTCAAGTTCAGTAATATAGTGCGGTGTAAGGCTTTCCTCGCCATATTCGTAATATTTCACATGGTTGTTTTGGCAGGCGGTTAAAATAGCAATAGCAGTATAAGTTGTAGCTTCGGAAAAAGGCTGATAATGCTTTAAATCCACAATGGTATGTATATTTTTTTGAGTATAAAGATGTTTTCGCATAATAGAGCCAGCCAAGCTATTAAACCACGAGCTAGGTGAAATATAGCCAAGCACGCCATTTAATGCAAGCATTTTAAGTCCTACTTCATAAAATACGATATAAAGGTCGGTCATTCCTCCTTGCGCAAAATTATATTGCTTTACAGCGGCGTAATTTTCGTCAAGGTTATGAACACGAACATAGGGCGGATTACCTACGACAAAATCCATTTTGCCGTCAAAATGCTTTATCGAAAGAGAATTGCCGCAAATAATATCCCAATTAACATTAATAATGCCGTATTGTGCAGCCGCTATGTCAAGATTTTTTCGGCATTTTTCAGTTTCATTTAAGTCAATATCAATACCATGGATGTATTTTTCTAAATCACGAGAAATTTGGTCACAAGAAAGACCGTCCAATTTTGCGGCATCGCAGTACCGCTTTACAACTTGTATCAAAAATGCACCATCACCACAGCTATTATCGATGATATGTTTGCCTAAAATTTTCGTTCCGTTATAACCGCACAAATTAAGAATATTTACAACGACATGGGGCGGGGTATAAACACGACCCACAGACTTCTTTGTTTTTTTCATATATATCCTCGCATGAAAAAGGGCGACCACGAGCATTACGCAAGCAATGCAGGGCAGCCGCCCTTAAAATTATTTGTCTTTCTTTTTATCTTTTTCTTCTTTTGCAGTGGTTGCAGGAGCTTCTTCTTTTTTCGGAGCTGTGGTTGTTGGGGACTTTATGCCAGCGATGTCGCTTTTACGTACCCATACGTTAAGTCCGCGGTTTTCTCCAAATTCGATTAGATAAGCGTCTGTTCCAACACCAAGAATTTTGCCGTAAAAACCGCTTGTTGTAACAATGCTGTCGCCAACTTTTAAACTTTGCTGCATTTCCCGCATTTCTTTTTCACGTTTTCTTTGTGGGCGTATAAGCATAAACCACATTGCCACAATAACCAAGCCCCAAATTAATATCGTAGTCCAAGTGAAAAAGCCGCCTTGCTGCTCTTCTGTGCCCGTTTGAGCATCTCCTGCAGGCTGAGTTGTGCCGGTGCCTTGCCCTTGCTGGTTGCTTCCGCCCCCATCAAACAACGGCACAGCATTAAAATCTGTAAAATCGTTCATAAAATCTCTCCAATCAATCTTTTATACTAATCCTGATTAAAACCTTGTCAAGTATACAGCATTTGAACGGGCTTGTCAAGCACTACATGCCAAATTCTGCTTTGTTTTTGTAAATTTGATAGCGGCGTTCGGCATCAATACGAGCTTGCTCAAACAAATAGTCAGCAAAGTCGGGAAAACTAATGGTTAGTGAGTTATAACGACCTTCGGTTTTTAAATACTCCACAAAATCTGCAGTTGGCTCTGGACTGTCCAAAATAAATGGATTTTTACCTTCATTAGCCAATGCGGGGTTATAGCGGTATAAATGCCAGTAGCCAGCATCAACAGCACGCTTCATTTGGTTTATAGTGTTACTCATGTCTATACCTTGGGCAATACACGGAGAGTAGCAAATTACAAGAGAAGGTCCAGGATGGGCTTCCGCTTCTGTTATTGCCTTTAACAACTGATTATAGTTTGCTCCCATAGACACTTGCGCCACATAAACATAGCCATAATTCATTGCATTTAACCCCAAGTCTTTTTTGCGAATACGCTTACCCGCCGCTTGGAATTTTGCAATGGCAGCTATTGGGGTTGCTTTGCTTGACTGTCCGCCTGTATTGGAGTAAACTTCGGTGTCAAAAACAAGCACATTAATATTTTCACCGCTTGCTAAAACATGGTCAAGACCGCCGTATCCAATGTCATATGCCCAGCCATCGCCGCCAAAAATCCAATTAGATTTTTTGACTAAAATATCGGCGTTATCTCTAACATGCTGCAATAGCGGATTTTGATTGGTTTCTGGAGAGCTTTCAATAAAATCACGCAATTTCTCCGATGCCGCCACGGTTGCAACATTGTCGTCCTTTGCGTCAAGCCAAGCACGTGCAAGTGGGCTTGCACTCGAATTTTCAGCCGCAATTTCACGCAAAACTTCTGCTAACTTTTCGCGGCGATGCCTTACGGCAAGGCGCATTCCCAGTCCGAATTCTGCGGCATCTTCAAAAAGCGAGTTTGCCCATGCAGGCCCTTGACCTTTATGGTTAATAGTATAAGGCGTGCTTGGAGCAGATGCAGACCAAATCGAGGAACAACCAGTAGCATTTGCAATATACATTCTGTCGCCAAAAAGCTGCGTTACTAACTTTGCGTAAGGGGTTTCGCCACAACCAGCACACGCACCGCTAAACTCCAAAAGCGGGGTATTGTATTGGCACCCCTTTACAGAATGGTTGCCAATAGGATTTGGCTTTGGCTCAAGAGTCATTGCAGCATACCAATCCGCCATGTCTTCGGGCTTATGCTCTATCGGGGTCATTTCAAGAGCTTTATTGCCGCCTCGTCCGGGGCAAACCTTGGAACAACTCGTGCATCCCGTGCAGTCCAATGTGGAAATTTGGATAGATACGTGATAGTCATCCATGCCTTTGCCTGTTGGAGCTTTAGTTTTAAACCCTTCGGGCATCCTCGCCTTTTCATCATTGGTTAGTAAAAACGGACGAACAACCGCATGTGGGCAAACATAGGCGCAAAGATTGCAGTCTATGCAATTTTCAGGCTTCCAAACAGGCACAGACGAGGCAATTCCACGCTTTTCGTATGCAGAAATACCATTGGGGAATGTGCCGTCTTCACGCCCAACGAAAGTAGAAACAGGTAAATCTCCGCCCTTGTCCCTTATCATAGGGAAAACAATTTCATCAATGAAAGACGAATCAACTCTGTTGTTGTTTTTAACAAATTCCGGCACAATATATTCGTCATCTGGCAAATCTGCCCAATGTTCGGGAATATCCACTTTTACAAAACCCGCCAGACCCGCATCAACGGCGGCATGGTTCATATCTACAACTTTTTGTCCGCGCTTTGCAAAAGATTTTACAATAAAGTCTTTCATATGGGTTATTGCATCATCAATCGGGATAATATTTGCCAACTTAAAAAATGCAGATTGCAATACAGTATTTACACGATGCCCAAGCCCAATACTGCGGGCTATTTTACCAGCGTCTATCGTGTAAAAATTTACATTGCGGGTAGCCAGCTCTCGCTTTACTACATTTGACAGATTGGCTTCAAGTTCTTCTGGTGTCCAATGTGTGTTAAAAAGGAATGTTCCGCCGTCTTTAAGGTCTTGCACTATCTCAAAGCGGTTGATATAACTTTCCACATGACAAGCCACAAAGTCTGCCTGCCGCACAAGATAACTGGAGCGTATAGGCTCGTCCCCAAAGCGCAGATGGCTTGTTGTAAGCCCGCTGGTTTTTTTACTGTCAAAGGTTACATATGCTTGTACGTATTTATCTGTATGATTGCCAATGATTTTTATTGTGTTTTGATTCGCTCCCACAGTTCCGTCGCCGCCAATGCCCCAAAACTTGCAGCTTGTTGTGCTTTTGGGGGATGTGTCAATTTCCTGCTCCACTGAAAGCGAAAGATGGGTAACATCATCAACAATACCTATTGTAAATCCGTTTTTGGGCTGTGCGGCATTTAAATTGTCGTATACCGCAAGAATTTGTGCTGGCGTGGTGTCTTTTGAGCCTAGCCCGTAACGTCCGCCGACAATAATGAATTTGCCGCCATTGCCCGTTTGAAGTGCGGCAGTACAAACGTCCTGATATAAAGGTTCGCCAAGACTACCCGGCTCTTTGCAGCGGTCTAGCACGGCAATTTTGGTAACGCTTTGCGGGATAGCCTTTATCAAATGCTCCACACTAAATGGACGGAAAAGATGCACGGTTATTAAGCCAACTTTTTGCCCTTGTTCGTTTAAGTAATCCACGACTTCTTTTGCAGTATCGCAAACGCTTCCCATAGCAATAATAATGCGGTCTGCGTCATTTGCACCATAATAATTAAACAGCTGATAATTTTTACCTGTCAATTTATTAATTTCCGCCATACACTCTTCCACAATGGCTGGGGTATTATCGTAAAAACTATTTGCCGCTTCTTTGCCTTGGAAGAAAATGTCGGGATTTTGAGCCGTGCCACGGGTTACGGGATGTTCGGGATTCAAAGCTCTGCGTCTAAAATCCGCTATTGCCTCGTGGTCGGTTATTTTGTACAAGTCATTATAGCTTAATACTGAAATTTTTTGTATTTCATGGCTTGTGCGGAAGCCGTCAAAAAAGTGTACGAACGGCACACGGGCTTTAAGCGTAGCAAGATGCGCAACCGCTCCTAAATCCATGGCTTGCTGTATATTGACAGAGCCAAGAATAGCAAAGCCAGTTTGACGTACACTCATGATATCTGAGTGGTCTCCGAATATAGAAAGGGCATGTCCCGCAACTGCACGTGCGGAAACATGAATAACACACGGTAACAGCTCGCCTGCAATTTTGTACATGTTAGGTATCATTAGCAAGAGTCCCTGTGAACACGTGTAGGTGCTGGACAGCGAACCCGCCAAAAGCGACCCGTGCAAAACCCCAGCCGCTCCGCCTTCGGACTGCATTTCTTTAACCAAAACAGACTGCCCAAACATATTCGTCTTGCCTTTTGCAGACCATACATCCATATTTTCCGCCATATTGCTGGACGGGGTTATGGGGTAAATTCCAGCAACTTCCGTAAAGGCGTAAGAAGCATATGCCGCAGCCGTGTTACCATCCATTGTTTCAAAATTTTTTTTGCTCAATTTATCTTCTCCTCTCGGTTGATTTTCTTTTAACAAACATTATAACATAATTTTGAAATTATTGCAAATACTAACTGAAATATTATTTGCTAAACATTCTACGACATTAAATTTGAGCAGAACAACTTAAAGGAGGCTGTAAATTATGGATGATAAGTATCAAGTTGAAGAAAGCAACCAACAGGCAGCGACATCTTTCAATAAGTTTAGACACGAAGTGGCGGAAGAGATTACGCCCTCACTTTTGACAGGCTATCGTGACGGTATGTCGTCATCTAGCAGCAAAATAGGCAGCTTTGGCAGTTTTCGGGGCGAATATTTATTAAAACGAATGATAGAAGCCCAAGAAAGGCAAATGGGCAACCAAGGTAAATGAGATAAAACTTCACAAAGAGGTCGACGAGTGGTTCGTCGACCTCAAGTTCTTTGTTAGTTAAAACACTTGCGAATCATTACGCTTTTTGGTATAATATCATTGAGAAAGCCGAGGTGATAAGATGATTTCATATATGATAGGGTATATAGTGGGCATTGATGAAGGCTCGCTAGTGATTGAAGTTAATAGCATCGGGTATCATATATACGCTTCAAACTCCACTTTATCAAAATTAAAAGTCGGTCAGGAAGCAAAAATACATACTGTGCTGCAACTAAAAGAAAACGACATTTCCATAATAGGTTTTTTGTCGCAAGAAGATGTGAAGATTTTTTCGCTGTTGACTTCCGTAAGCGGTGTTGGTGCAAAAGTAGCCTTGGCAATTCAAAATGTGCTCGATGCAAGCCGTATTGTGCTTGCTATTTTAACGGAAGAAGTTGATGAACTTTCAAGAGCCCAAGGTGTGGGTAAAAAGTTGGCAAGCCGTATTGTTCTTGAGTTGCGTGATAAGTTGAAAAATAGTGAAATTTCACAAGATATAGTTGCACCTCAGCAAAACATTGCAAGCGGCAATGCCGAAGCGAAACAAGAGGCTACCGAGGCACTTGTTGCGCTGGGTTACACTAAAAACGAAGCCATTCGGGCAATAATGGAAGTAGCCCTGCCAGAAATGACTACCGACCAAATTATAAGGCAGTCTTTACGCAAATTAGTGTAGACGTTGCAGAATAATTTCATCAAACGAAGTGGAGGGCATATGTCTAAACGCATTATAACATCAATAGAAACCGACGAGGATTTGGAATTATCCCCAAAGTTACGACCAAATACCTTCGAAGGATATATAGGGCAGAACAAAGCGGTGGAAAGCCTAAAAATTTACATAGAAGCAGCGAAAATGCGTGGTGAAACTCTTGACCACGTGCTTTTGTACGGACCACCAGGACTTGGCAAAACCACGCTTTCACAAATTATAGCTACAGAAATAGGAGCAAATATTAAATATACGTCAGGACCCAGCATTGAGCGGGCAGGGGATATGGCTGCAATTCTTAACGACCTTTCGGAAGGTGATGTGCTGTTTATTGATGAAATTCACCGCCTGCAGCGCACCATAGAAGAAGTATTGTATCCCGCCATGGAAGATTTTGTGCTTGACATTATGATAGGCAAAGGCAGCGGAGCGAAGTCGCTGCGGCTTGACTTACCAAAATTTACATTAATAGGTGCAACAACTCGCATAGGTTTGATGACCTCACCATTAAGGGATAGATTCGGAGTAATAAGCAGGCTAGAACCTTACACTGTCGAGGAATTAAGCACCATTGTTACTCGTTCATCCAGAGTGCTAACAATAGATATTGATGCCGAAGGTGCTGAAGAAATAGCCAAAAGAAGCCGCGGCACACCTCGAATTGCAAACCGCCTGCTTAAACGTGTGCGGGATTTTGCTCAAGTAAAATTTGACGGCATAATAAACAACGAGTCCGCTTCGGTTGCCCTTAATCTTTTAGAAATTGACAAAATTGGGCTTGATAATGTAGATCGCAATGTACTGCTTACTATGATAGAAAAATTCGGCGGCGGTCCTGTTGGGTTGGACACCCTTTCAGCCGCAACAGGCGAAGATGCAGAAACCATCGAGGATGTTTACGAGCCGTATTTACTGCAAATGGGTTACATACAAAGAACCCCAAGGGGTAGGGTGGTTACCGCCTTGGGTTATAAGCATTTTGGATTGACAATTTTTGAAGAATAGCTTTTGAATTTCTTCATTGAAAGAAAACATTGAATACAAATTGATGGTTAAAAAACTAAAAAACTTTGTTAAACAGGAGGCAAATTTATGAACCAAGCAATGGCAGTAGAAACTTACCAGCTTTCCAAGCGTTTTAAAACCGGAACGGCAGTGGATAATATCGACCTAAAAGTGCCGCAAGGAGCAATTTGCGGCTTTTTGGGGAAAAACGGAGCAGGCAAAACCACAACCATTAAAATGTTGACAGGACTAAAAAAGCCAACAAGCGGCGAATTTACTATCATGGGTAAAAAAGAAAGTTTTGGAAAAGGCATCGGAACGGTAGGGTATTTGCCTGACGTGCCGGGTTTTTACGGATATATGACGGGGTATGAATTTCTTATGCTTTGTGCAAAACTTGCCAAAGTCCCACAGAGTGAGCAAAAAAGCCATGTTGAAAGTCTATTAAAGCAGGTGGGACTTTTTGGGGTAAAACAAAAGACGAGCGGATACTCTCGTGGTATGCGCCAACGTCTTGGAATTGCTCAAGCCCTTATAAATTCACCGCCTGTGGTGTTTTTAGACGAGCCAATTTCCGCCCTTGACCCAATGGGAAGAAGGGATGTTATGGAAATTATTGCCGGTCTAAAAGGTACAACAGTCATTTTTTCCACGCATATTCTTTCGGATGTGGAAAATATATGCGATTATATAATTATAATTGAAAAGGGCAAAATTGTGGAGCAAGACACATTAGAAGGTTTGAAATCACGTTACTTGTCAGACATTGCAAAAGTTGATTTTTATAGTGATGGAGATTGTGCAAAATTTGTTGAAAAAATAGGGGAGAGCAGCGGAATTACCGTCGAACAAATCAACCCAATACGAATTTCGATACAGTCCAAAAATGCAAATGGTGCAGAAATTAGCCGGCTTGCTACAAGTATTTTTGCCGAGCTTTCACTGCCTTTCAAAAATTTTGGGGTGCAAGGCCCAACTCTTGATGACATATTTTATGAGGTGACCAAATAATGAGTAGATTTTTCACATTTGTTGGCAAAGAAGCCGCAGAGATGCTTCGTACAAAGCGTTTTATTATTCTCGGCATTGTTTTTCTTGTCTTTGCGATATTAGGGCCACTTTTAGCCCGATATATAATGGAATTTATTAATATGTTTATGCCTGGTGATGAAGTGGGTTCGCTTGTTTTTGAGGTAGGGGAGCCAACATGGATTGATGCATATTCAATGTATTACTCTAATGTCGTACAAATGGGCGTATTTGCTATCATTTTTATGTTTATGGGGTTAATATTTGATGAAAAACGCCGCGGAACTGCCGCTCTTATGATGATGAAAGGCGTAAAACACCATACATTTATTTTGGCAAAGTTTACTGTAGTTGCTATTGCTATGCTAATTATTGTTATTTTATCAACTCTTGTTGCACATCTATATACCTACATACTTTTCGAAGAAGCGGCTATGCTGGCTGATGCAATGTTTGGAGCATTGGCATTTTGGGTCTTTTCCTTATTTATGTCAAGTTTAGTCATCTTTTTCTCTACCATAGCAAAAAGCATGGTGATGTCTGCTATGATGAGTATTATGACTTTTTTCGGCATAATACTCATTGACCTAATAAACAATATAAACACCTTTGCGCCCTATAGCATGGCGAGCAGAGCACTGTCGATAACTTTTGGAGAATATACTCCTCATTTATGGTCAAATGTGGTCGTAACAACAATCATAATTGCCGTGTTGCTTATTGCATCCATATTTACATTGCGAAAGCAAGAAATTTAGGAGGGATTGTTCAAATGACGGGATTAATTTTGACACTAATGGTAGCTTTCGGATTTTCAGTAGTTTTATTGACACTAAATATTATAGCTACAGTTTTGGTCTGCACTAAAAAAGTTCCAGTAATCGATAAGCTATTATGGATTCTAATAATTTGGCTTGGTGTGCTGGTTGGCTTTATTATTTATTTCGCAATCGGGGCAAAACAACTTGCAGACAAAGAAGTGGGGAGGGTGCTGTAATGTGGATTTTAGAATATGTTGCTGAGCATTTAGAGAGCTACTGGGGGCTATATAGGATATTCTTTTTGGCAACAATACCGCTTGTGCTACTTCAAATTGGACTAATGACCGTAGCTCTTGTTAGTATTGCTAAAAAAGCCGCAGCTCCAAGCGGCGACAGAATCTTGTGGGTGCTTTTGTCTGTTTTTATTCCCACGATTGGGTCAATCATTTACTTTGCCGTTGGCTCAAAAATGTTAGATGAAAAGGCTACACAAACAACACCGCCTCACAACTATCACAATTAGAGCTTGTAACATTTCAATGCGAAGACAGTTTTTGTTAGTCTTTGCATTGAAAGCTCTGCCAATAGCTTCATAGCCTGTATTAGGCGGTAGTGGGTTAGGGTTGTATCTATTCGTTAAATGTAACTTTAACGAATAGATACATGAAAAAATTACCTTATTGAATGCAGCAATAAAAACAATATGTTGCTAATAAGTAAAAAAATTATACAGGCAGGAGTATAGATAATTTGCTCCTGCCTGTATAATTGAGTATCATCGAATATTTTTAATCGTCGCTCTTATCTTCTTTTTCCTCTTTTTTAGGCTTTTCTTCCTTGATGGGCTTCGCCGCCTCAATTTGCGCTGAAAGCTCAGTTAAAGTTCCAAAAACACTACGCATAAATCCCGAAACTTCGTCTCCATGGCAGTTCTTACCCGCCTCTACGCTTGCTTTTGTGATTTCAACTGTCCATTTTAACACGTCTTTACTCATAAAGCCACCACTCCTCATAAAATGTATTCATCATATTATAATATGTTTCCAAATAAAAGTCAACTCTTTCTATCTATTCGCAAAACACAAGTCGGGATTTTGATTTTCCACATACCTCATCACTTTTCCACACAAACTATTCGCAAAACTCATCGAAACTATACATCCATCCTTTCCACACATTTTATACGTTTATCCACATTTAACTATTCGCAAAACGAAAAAAGTTTTCCACATCTTTTCAACTCTTTTCCCCATTTTGTGTTTACAGTTTCCCCGAATTATGATATACTGTTATACGGAGGTGCATTATTATGCCGAAAAAATATGTTTCGATTTCAAAACAGTCAAAGCGAAACCAAAAGAAATACCATGCCAAGCAACGTGGGGATTGGGGAAATGTAATTCCAATAACCCGCACAAAGCCCAGCAAAAAAATCTATAACCGCAAAAAATCCAAACAAGCTCATCAGTACAAGACCGAGCCGTTTGGATTTTTTAATTGCTCTTTACTTTTTGTGTAAAATGTGGTATATCTAGTATTAAGCTAAATCGTAAGGACGGTGAATTTTGTGCAGGAGGATAATGCAATAAAATTAGCTGTTATGGCTGGTGAAGTTATGCTGGCTTCCGGCGCAGAAACCGCTCGTGTTGAAGACACCATGATACGCCTTATGGAATCCTGCGGTTACAAATATGCCGAGAGTTTTTGCACCACAACAGGCATTTTTGCTTCTGGTTTTACCCCTGACGGCGAACAGGTTTCCATGATACGCCGTTTGAGAAGCCGTGAAAACAACTTTGAAAAAATTGCGAAAGTTAATGACTTATCCCGAAATGTTGCCGACGGCAAAATTAATGTAGTTGATGCTATCCGTGAATTGGAAAAAATCTCCGCAATAAAGCCCTACCCTTTCGTGGTTCGTCTCTTTGGTTCGTCTGTATCCAGCTTTTGTTTTGCGTACATGTTTGGTGGTACAATTTTTGATGCCCTTGCAGCTTTTTGTGCAGTTTTTTTAATGAAATTCGTAGTGGTCTTTTTGGAAAGGCACAAAATTGTAACCGTTTTATGCACCATTTCCGGGTCTATGGTTGCGGCTGTTCTCAGCCTTATTTTAGTCAACTTTGCCTTTGGCAGCAATATTGAGTATGTGATTGTAGGTGCAATAATGCCGCTTTTGCCGGGTGTAGCCTTGACAAATGCAATACGTGATGTTTTAGATGGGAATATGCTTGCTGGCTCTGCCCGCACTTTGGAGGCACTTTTGACTGCGATTGCAATAGCCGCTGGTGTCGGCACTGTGTTTGCGCTGTGGATGTCAGTTTTTGGAGGATTGGTGTGATGGGCTCTATACTACTGTCAATGCTTATGTCCTTCGTCGCCGTTATGGGTTTTTCTATAATCTTTAATGTGCCGCGAAAGGAAATTTTGCTTTGTGGTCTAACTGGGATTATTGGTTGGATTGTTTTTACACTGATAACTTATTTTGTTACAGATTCGATTGTAGTATCCACTTTCTTTTCTGCGGTTACAGTAACAGCTCTTGCTCGCTTCAAGAGCGAAATCCGAAAAATGCCTTCAACCATATATATGATTCCCGGCATAATTCCGCTTGTCCCTGGTTTGCGCCTTTATTTCACTATGTTTTATGTGGTGAATGGCGAATTTGGTAATGCGGCATATTCGGGTGCTACTGCTCTTTCGATAGCCGGGGTTATTGCCGTTGGGCTTTTGGTTGTTTTGTCCTTGCCTCGAAAATGGTTTTCGCTTAAAAGGAGGAAGGCATAATGTTTTTGATTGGTATATTTTGGTATGCATTAGGCATTGCTGTGTTGTATGTAGTCATCAAAGCCGCAGTGCGAAATGGAATTTTAGAAGCCGACCAACATCGCCAAAACAGAGAGATAGAACGTGAGTTGCGCCTAAACCGCAAAAACTTGGTGATGATGATAAGGCGGCTATTTGTTTTAAATGCGGCGGAGCGCACCCAGAAGCACATTGGCCAAAATGTTCTTTGTGCGGATATACGGAATAATTTACCTAGGAGGTCAATATATGAAAAAAAATGTAATTGTTGGTCAAAGCGGCGGCCCTACTGCCGTCATAAACTGCTCTTTGGCTGGGGTTTATGCTACCAGTTTAGAGCTTGGTTTGGGCAAAGTTTATGGTATGCGAAATGGTATACAGGGACTTTTGGAACGCAGGTATGTAAATATGTGCGACCATATTAGGGATGATTTTGATGTGGAGCTGTTAAAGCGTACTCCGTCATCTTTTTTGGGGTCTTGCCGTTACAAGCTCCCCCACCCCGACCAAAACGAGGCAATTTTTGCAAAGATTTTTGGGATTTTGGATGAGCTTGATATTGGCTATTTTTTCTATAATGGCGGCAATGATTCTATGGACACCATTCATAAATTATCCACATATGGAGAGAGAGTCAATAGCCCTATCCGCTTTTTAGGCGTTCCAAAAACCATTGATAACGACCTTGCCGTAACCGACCACAGCCCTGGATTTGGCTCGGCGGCAAAATATGTTGCAACTACAACCAAAGAATTGATTTTGGATGCCCAAGTGTACAATAATGGTGCTGTAACCATCATTGAAGCAATGGGGCGCAACACAGGCTGGCTTACAGCTTCTGCCGCACTTGCAAAAGGCCCAGACTCTATTGGTCCAGACCTAATATATTTACCGGAAGTCGCTTTTGACATGGATAAATTTCTTGACAATGTTGCAAAAGTGTCCAGAGACCACAGCCCTGTTATTGTTGTGTCGGAAGGCATAAAATTAGCAGACGGACGATACATTAGTGAGTTGGGGCGTGAGAACATTGGTTCAGATAGTTTTGGGCACATACAACTAACAGGCACTGCCAGCTATCTTGCCCAGCAGGTTCGTAATAAATTAGGTGCAAAAGTGCGTGCTATTGAATTTGCTACTATTCAGCGTTGTGCATCTCATCTTCAATCCGCTGTTGATGCTGCAGAAGCCTTTGCTGTTGGGCAAGCCGCTGTCCAAGCCGCTGCCAAGGGCGAAACCAACCGTGTTATAATTATAAACCGCCTTTCCAGCCGCCCGTATGCTTTTGAAACATGCGCCATGGAAATTGAAAAAATGGCTAATATTGAAAAACACGTACCAACTGAATGGATAACCCCAAGCGGCGATTATGTAACACAGGACTATATTGACTATGCCCTACCCCTCATTCAAGGCGAAGTTGCGCCATTTTTTGTAAACGGTATGCCAAGGCATATTCTATTAAAATAATTTTTTGGAGGATGTAATTATGTTATTGACAGAATATCTTGATTCAATCGAAAGCACGGAGCAAGAAACAGAGTTTATTGAAAAAATTGCAAAACTTGAAGAGCATTTTGTGCAAGCCGCCCAAACCCCTGTTGTGGGCAAAATGATTAGAGCCCTTATTGCCTTTGGTCAAGCGGATAGCATAACAGATTTTAAAGAATCTGAATATTACGAAGCGTTTAAAGATTGGGAAATCAAAATAGACCCTGATACAGGGGGCTTTTCCATCATTCCCGGCCCGAAACAACGCAAGAAAGCTCTCATTGTTTTGGCATGTGTTGTTGCTGGAATTTTCTTGCTGGTTCGCTTTATTAAAAAGCGTCGTCATAGATAAAATTTAATCATCTCCACGAAGGCGCAGGTTCCGCACAGCACGGCGGCCTGCGTCTTGTTTTGTGTCGGCGTAATTTTTGCGGGTTGTGTTCACGTCCTTATGCCCCAAAAGGTCGGCTACGAGGTAGATGTCGCCTGTTTGACGATACATATTTGTTCCAAAAGACGTGCGCAATTTGTGCGGGGTGATATGTTTTAAAGTGTTGGACATTTGGGAATATTTTTTAACTAAATTTTGTACGGCTCGGTCTGTTATGCGGCGGTTTTGGATGGAAAGAAACAACGCCCTCTCATGCCCTGCCAGAGCTTTTTTTTGCTTACGTTCGTCCAAATATTCACGCAGTGCAAATTCAATTTCTTCGTTGAAATATAAAATGGCTTCATCCCCGCCTTTTCGGACGACTTTAAAACAGCCACGGTCAAGGTCAATGTCTTCAATATTAATCCCGACACATTCAGAAATACGAATACCCGTGCCTGAAAAAAGGCTCAAAAGTGCTACATCACGGCTTCGGGTAAAGGTATGGAATTTTTTTTGGTGATTTGTTAATTTTGTCCCGTGGTCGGCGGCATCTATCAAATTTGCAATTTCATCCACATCAAGATATACCTTGGCTTTTTCCTTGGTTGGCGGTGTGTCCACGAGCTCTGCCGGGTTTGACGACACCTTGCCCCGCTTAAAATAATACGCAAAAACAGAGCGGATTGCGGAGAGCTTTCGGGACTTGCCTTCCATTTTATTTTCCACAAAGGCATCCCGTCCGTCTTTATACGTACCCACGGCATACAGTGAAAGATAATCCAAAAATTCTTCAATATGGGTCATATTTACCTGCCCAAAATCTTCTACAGTGAAATTATCCAAAGTTTTGGCGGAAAAATCCCTTGTTTCTGTAATGAGGAAGTTAAAAAACAGCCGCATGTCGTAGGCATATCCCAAGCGTGTGCGGCTTGATGTGTGGTCTGCCCTATTTCTAAAAAATTCAGCTAAAAAGGGCGGGAGTTCATTCAAAAGCTCACGTAGACGTAAAATATTTTTCTTTTCTTGTTCTTGATGATAGTTTTGCGACATAATTTCACACCACCGTTAAAAAATTGTACAGCTCTGCGACGGCTTGCTCTTCATCTGCGCCGCCTATTAAAAGCGTTACATTTTGCCCGTCTAAATTTCCAAGAGAAATCAAGCCCATAAATGATTTTGCATTTATGGTTTTGTTGTCCGCAGACAGCTCTATACGACAGTTGTATTTTGATGCGGCTTGCACGAACAAAGCTATATCACGTGCATCCAAGCTGGCATTTATTGTAAAAATTTTTTGAATCATTGTTGCTGTCTCCTACATTCTTCTGCAATATATGAGATTTTTTTAAGCCTGTGGTTTACCCCTGATTTTGATATAGGCGGCGATAACTGCTTGCCAATATCATCAAGAGTTGCAAGGTGATTATCCATCCGCAATTTTGCCACATCTGCAAGGTTTTTTGGCAAAGCCGAAAGTCCTATGGTACGGCTTATGTCCATAATATCTGCAATTTGGCGCACAGATGCGGCTATTACTTTATCAGCATTTGCGGCAGAGGCATTTGCGGCACGGTTTATGGCATTATTCACATCTTTGTCTACACGGCAATTTTCAAATTCCATTAGTGATACATGCGCACCTATGATATTTAGCACTGTTGCTATTTGGTCTGCTTCTTTAAAGTAAAGAATTTCGCCGTTGCTTCTTGTGTGTTCTTTTGGAAGTAGTCCAAATTCTGCTAAAACTCCTAAAAGACGGGGTTTGTACATTGGGGTAACAGCAAATTCAAGATGATACCCCTTTTGGGGATGCGCCATTGTGCCCGCCTGTAAATAGGCATCACGAATATATGCCCTATTTTCGCAGTCGGGCTGTGAGGTTTTTACAATCTCTGTTTTAACTTTGGAAGAAAATGACAATATGTCACGCCTCTCTAATTTTCATTGCGTCCGCCCAATACCTTTACCTCTGTTTCCAGCAACACGCCAAATTTTGCTTGCACGGTCTGCTGAATGTGGTGGATTAATTCCAAAACGTCACGACAGGTGGCATCACCCTTATTTACAATAAAGCCGCAATGTTTGTCGCTTACCATAGCACCGCCGACCGAATAGCCCTTAAGTCCTGCATCCATAATGAGCTTACCTGCAAAATGACCTTCTGGACGTTTAAATATAGAGCCTGCGGAGGGCATTTCTAATGGTTGCCTTGATTCACGCTTTTCTTGCAATTCCTCCATTTTTGCGGCAATACTTGGCTTGTCGCCTTGTTCCCCTTTAAAAGCCGCAGAAACAACAATAAGTCCATTTGTTTGTGCAAAGGATTTTCTATACGAAAAGTCCGCATGGGCGGATGTTATTTCTTGAAAAGAATTTTGCCCGTCAAGGCATGTTGCACTTACAAAAATTTGAGACATTTCCCCCTCATACGCACCTGCATTCATATAAACACCGCCGCCAACGCTACCTGGTATGCCGTGGCAAAATTCAAAGCCCGTTATGCCGTGAGCAAGTGCAAATTCTGCTAGACTTTTCATTGAAGCCCCTGCTTGCGCTGTTATTACGCCATTTTCTATACTAATTTTATTAAGCCCCAAAAGGGAAATGACGACCCCGAAAAAACCATCATCATGCATCAGCAAATTGCTTCCGTTTCCAAGGATTAAATAAGGTATGTTATTTTCTTTGCAGCCTTTTATTATCCCGTGAAGATGCTCGGCGGTTTGGGGCATTACAAAAAAATCTGCCTTGCCGCCAATTTTAAAGGTGGTATGCTTTAACATAGCTTCGTTTTGGCAAACATTGTCCTCGCCAACAGCGTTTATCAACATTTCGCTTATGTGGGATGAATTGTGATTAATATTATCTTCTCCTCTCTAAAAGTGCTGCACCTATAATGCCTGCATCATTACCGAGACCTGCGATTACAATTTTTGTTGGATTTTGGTTGTCAAAAAATCTTCCATTAATGCTATTATGAATTTTATCAAGAAAATAGCTACCCTCGCCGCTTATACCGCCGCCTATCACAATAATTTCGGGTTGTAAAATATTGGCAATATTAACCAAGCCTTCGCAAAGATATTCTATATATTCATCCACAACTGCTTTTAATGCCTTATCGCCAGCCCTTGCTTTTGCAAAGACTTCTTTTGGGCTTTTGCCGCCAGCCATGCGGCGCAGGGCAGTCGCCGAGGCGTAGCTTTCCCAACACCCGTGTCTTTTACAGCTACATTTTTCTCCACGGGCTTTTATTACATGATGCCCAATTTCGCCGCCGCCAAAAAGTGAGCCTGCAAATATTTTGTTATCAATAATAATGCCGCCGCCAATGCCTGTACCGAGGGTAATAGTTACGGAATTTTTTGTTCCTACAGCTACGCCAAAGCGATGTTCAGCCAAAGCTGCGCAATTTGCATCATTTTCGACATAAACATCTTTATTTAGCAGCATAGACATTTGGTGGCTAATATCGACATTCTCAATCCCAAGATTTGGAGCTTTTAAAAGCGTGCCTGTTTTAGGATTGACGCTTCCCGGAAGCCCTATGCCCACTGAGGCAATATCCCCTTGGCATACGTTGCCGCTTATCCTCACAAGGTCTTTGCAAAGCTGTGCCATTGACAAGATAATTTGTTCTGCTGTGCTGTCTTTGATGGTTTGGGTTGATATTTTGTGCAAAATTTTGCCGTCAGTTGCCCGAACTATCCCTGCGGCGATTTTGCTGCCCCCAAGGTCAATCCCAATTCGCAGTGTATTTATGCTAGGCATTGCTAATTTCCCGTTGGTCGCCGCCCTCTGGCGTGAATAAAATTTTAAAGTTTTCTGCCAGAGCCATTCTCAACCTTTGTGCCGCTGCATCTTTTGCAATGTTTAAAATTTCGTCGTCATTAAGGTCGCCTTCTGCGGCAATAACAAGTTCTAATTTGCCGTCATTAGTTATGCTAACATCCATATTAAAGGTAGCAAAATCCCCGCCTGCTGTGGTAAACACAAAGTCAAAGTTTTTTAGAGGTATCATACGCTCGCTCCTTTCGTGTATTTCTCTGTATTTATTATAGAAGCCGAGCAAAAAATGTCAATGCCTCACCGACTTTTTTGCGAAGGCTGAATTGATGCGAAACTTATATCATTATACTGCAATTACTGTATTTTTTCAATAGCAAAAAATCTTCTTGTTATTTAATGGAAAATGGGGTACAATGGATATAATGATGTAGTAATACTAATCCTGATTAAAATCCTATTCTTTTTCGGTGGCTAAAACCAACCCATACTAATTCCATTTCAAAACATGATATGCCGAGGGATGCTTTGCACCACAGTGCAAAGCGTTTTGACCGAGAGCAAATCATGATTTTGAATGAGAATTAGTATCAAAACGCCTTGCTCGGCGTTTTGGCTCGCCCCCTCAAACAATAGGTTTTAATCTAGAATTAGCATAAGGAGGTTTTGGCATGAAACGTATTAAAAATGTGAAGCAAGAAATCGTTTCGATACCCCAAGAGCATGGCTCGGTTTTGGCTGAGGGGCTTACCTTTAAAGGCGGCAGCCTATCAGGAGTTGGCAAAATTACTATAAATTGTTATTTTGTGGGTGATATTTCCACAAACGACCTAGTTGTTGTGGACGAAGCGGGAAGCATACTTGGCAATATTGAGGCTCAGTCGGTT
>Ga0136643_10002167_pt1 | contig 25164 bp, 13 predicted proteins | sample TergutLab28metaG_FD_96883 | JGI IMG/M metagenome (GOLD analysis project Ga0136643, IMG submission 96883) | Labiotermes labralis P1 segment gut microbial communities from Petit-Saut dam, French Guiana - Lab288 P1 (version 3) (version 3) | ecosystem: Host-associated > Arthropoda: Insects >... | reverse complement strand
GCACCATCTGGTGGTTAAATAGTCGGACGTTTCCTAGGTATGTTCAGCCTCCAGTTTTAGAGTGACTGAATACTGAACTGGCCCAGTGGTTACCCATCCACATGCTAATCACGCCCACTGCAGTTTGACACCGGCAGCTTTCGGACCACAGCCACCGCCCAACTTATTTCCAAATATCCTAAAGGTGAGGCTGGGAGAAATGGGGAAAAGGGCCGTTCTTGGAAACCACAACTTGCACTGACTCAGGACAATCCCAGCACCTACTTTCCGCCTTCTGCAGCTGTGACTGGCCAAATATCCTCAACAATTCTTATGCAGCCAACACATTTATTCCACTGTATCACTTCAGCCTTAACTTTAACTACTGTAGCCACTCTGAAGATGGAGACAGGATGTTCCTCCGAAACGTCGGTACATTTAGGCACAAACGTAAATACGACTACCATCTGACCATCCACCCTCGTGGTAGTTCGAAAACGTACACGAATAAACATGTGTGCAACGCAATTGCCGGAGATACAAGCTGTTGTCACCACTGCGACAAGAATTAGGTCTGCAGCCCGCCAAACGAGTCGCTCACCGGACACCACGGGGTTCGTTACTGATGCTGAGCAACTGGAGCTGCAGCCAGAAGCTGACCACGTATGTTAACACAGTATCGCAGCGGACATGTGTAGCCCTTCCCGGAAACACAAGTTTGTGAGGCACGTCCAGACCAGCGCACCAACATCTGTCAATATGGCTACCAGGAACTTCGGGATTTTGATTTTCTCCAGTTCCTTGTCTAATAAACTCGTACCTGTGTTTTGTCTTAGGCCATTTGTATTCTTAAAGAGCGCGTTGTAGTTCGCTCCGGGTGATTCTGAGAAGGCAAGCCAAGAAGAGTGCGAGGCGCTGCGGCAGGTGAGCGTGGCAGCTCATTAAACAACATCAGATGCTGCAGCCACGCCCCCAGCCGCCAGGAGTTACGAAACCACAACCAAGACTGCGGACCCTTGGAATTCGAACTAAAACAGACACCAAAGGGCACATTGGGTACACAAGCGGAAATTGAGATATTTATTCCACTGCCCGTGCGCACTATTTAAACCATTAACGCCCTGCGCTCACATTTTGTATCATCAAGTTTAACATTCAGCAATTCTACGTTCTGCCCACACAGACTGTATTTATATGTTTTGTGTGGATCTGAGAACAAACAGCGATTATTTCCCTATACGGCATTAACTAGTTGGCTTTAGGCGCGTTCGCAATAATTGCGAAAAGCAACTATTAGCTTCATCATGTCTGTCCGTCCGTCCGCACGAAAAACTCGGCTCCCACTTCACGTATTTTCATGGAATTTCACATCTTAGTACTTTTCGAAAATATGTCGAGAAAATTTAAGTTTCATTAAACGTTACAACAATAGCGGCTATTTCACATGTATTAAGACCAATAGACATTTTTGATCACATCTCGCTCAGTTCTTCAGAGCCTGAGAAATGTTTCAGGCAACAGTTATAGAAAAAATCAAAACACACGCTTCGTGTTCAAAACTTTGTTCCGAAAATCGTGCTGTTAATGAGATAATGTGGGAAAATATTGTAGAGCCGGACAGGCCACAGATTACAATACGGCGAATGCGCATTGCACGCTGTATACCTAAGGCTACAAACACACACTCACAATATGTACTACTTACTGCTTTTCCACTGCAACTATGGTTGTACGAACGCACCTCGATGTTACAGCGTACAGCCCGTTTTGTTAGGCCTATAACGGAGACGGAGTGTGTTTACTGTGCGGTACGAAGTGCAGCTCTAAATATAATTCAGGTTAGTTTTCGTGGTGTGTCAGTGTGACGCACCTACTCACTTCTGTACGCAAGTAGACAGTAACACATCTTCTCATTCCGAGTGAGTACGTTTTGAACCAGTGCTTCAGCGTATTTCCTGTTTCGGTTTGTTGTCGTTCTTATTCTTCTTGTACAGTTATAGTGGAATACGCCATGTTGGATATTCCGGTTCAAGTCCCATTTTGTAATGATCAAGCTTTTGGACACCCAAATAGACCTCAAAACTGCGCAAGAATCCTGGCGTCTGAAGACCACCTTCGAGCATACGGTCATGGCGGTACGCTTTTCTCAAATACCCTGTAATTTTGTAACAGCATTAAAATCATTTTTTAAATTAGTATACCAACTGATACAAATACATAAAAATTCCACATTAAAACATTAAAATTCCTCCGACATGTTTCGATCCTAAGATCATCATCAGGGAGCTACACTTTCCTCGCTAAAGTCACTATTAAAATTAATCACTGATTAATTTCGTTGTATAAACAGGGTGTTGTGGCAGCATGTCTTATTGTGTAAGGTCATGTTGTTGAGAGTGCCCGACTGTGGGTGTGCGTCCTGTGCTTTGCTGCGTATCACGTCGGCCGACAGTGCAGAATGCAGAGCAAAGACCAATTTATACAGACAATTTCCTTTTTCCCATAACTGCTGTGTTCAGACAGGCCACTGTTGATGCCAGTACGTGTATTTACTAGTACACTGGGCTATGACGAAGAGACGGAAGTGTACGATTTGACAAGAAATTTCGCACCCACATCCAACGGTGAATACAACAGAATCATAATGACCATCATAATCATCATCACCATCAATCATAATCAGGATCATCATAATCACTCACAACAATAATTACAAGAACAACAACAATCTTCTGCTGCTGTCTGCCATGGATTTGTATCAAACTTGGCCTAAACTCCAGACTGTATCTGTAACGCTGTTTTGAGGCCTGCCAATTGTCCCAAGCAGTGCAGCACACTGCGCAATACTCCGCCTTCTGTTTCTTCCACAGACAAACCGTTTTTCTCAGCAGCTGTCAAACCCTCCACCGACTCAGTAAACACTCCAGCTCCACCTTTAAATCCGTGACGTTCAGCACGTTCCTTCGAAACTAAAACAAAGTTATTTTCCGTTTTATTGTCCCTGGAAATGTGACGCCGTCTTCATCTCACAGCAGTAACACCTACCTGTTGGAGGTTCCCGGCTTCTGTCGCTGGGTACAAGAATGTCCACCGCTGTCACAAACTGCAGTGTCATTCTGAGTTGCTTTAATTCCATCAATACTTTTGTTGAGCACACAAAGGTTATCTCAGCGGTGCTTCTTTGACGGACGAGTCGTTTGGTGAACGACACGCTGCCGAAAGACGCCGAGCGTCGCATCCCACATGATCGCAATCCTCAGTATATTTGTTCTTATTCCTCAAACAGCGACATCCACACAGCCAACTGGAGGAACAAATTTCAGCCCCTGGCGTTTACGATACATGTGAGTGCGGATCGCAGCTCCCGCTACTGGGCTTGGCTGGTCCTTACAGCATGCGGTACGTCGCTATTGATTATCAATTTGGTGCTTACTCAGCTCCCGTCCTCTTATTATTATTGTGTATAAGGCAGGCAGGCAGGCAGGCAAGACAGTCAGGACACGGAACGCTACTTTGCGCTGTGCACTTTTAATAGGTTGTTCAGCCCCCAGAACACACCTTCAGCCCTTATTTTTATATTTTATTAACAAAGACTTGCACAGGTTCATTAAACAGCTTCCCAAAATTAATTTCTTTTTGACACTGAATGCTCTTACATACTTATAATAGGTCAGGCTTTTTATTCTTCAAGTGGATAGCTTCTTGTATTGAGCACTTTAAGATTAATTACATCTCCTGCCGCCCTGACTGTCAACATACAAAAACGGTAAAGAAATTTTATAACCAACAAATTCCGAGACCCACTTAAAACCATTTTGGTACAGTGGTAACCAGGTGTACCATATCCCACAGGACAGACTAAAACCTCACTGTGTACTCGACAATTGTACCTGATATCCTCACACGGACCTTGCTAAAGTCACAACTTGTTGACTCTCGATCAGACTCTTTACATTCTGCCCAAATGTTCTCTTCCGGCTCTACAAGCTGATCAAGAAGGATAATTTAAAGTGAATATTATGGTATCTATAATACGGAAGTGCGGCAATGTGCTACGTGCAGCGACAATTTGTCGAATTTAGACTCGAATAACAAATTAGTGTTTCCATTTCATGCTATAGCTTTTCCACTAAATTATTTTGTTATAATGTTCGTATTTACATTAAGAATCAGAGGCAAAATTGAAACAGTTAATTTTGGAAGGAAAGTGCAGTAAGGTAATGAATACGACTGTGGGTGATTCACACACACACACACACCACACACACCACACACTCACACCACACACACTCACACACACCACACCCACCCACACACACACACACCACACATACACACACCAACAAACAAGTGCGCGTTTCTATCGGTGACACCGAAGTGACATCATCACACACCTACATGATAAGACACGAAAGAGGGTCAGAAAATGAGTTTACGGTGAAAATACAATCATCTTGGGTCCTTTAAACCCTTCTTTATAAAGCAGTTCTCAAATTAACTGTAATGCTGTCAACTACATTTCCACTTAGTCTGTACCATAAAGGAGAATTGTCATATTGTGAATTGAGGTTCTTCTACGCATTCTGTGTTGACATCATTCAGCTCTCTGTACTATCAGCTGCCGTCTGTCTAACTACTGTTCCACACAGCAATCATCGCTCAACTGGTTGCTGTAAACAGATCATCGTCACTCGCCGCAGTGTTCAGTTTGTTGCAATAACATCCAGTCACTAGATTACGATATGGGAACTTGTGACACTGGTGAAATATTGACATTATCATTGTCACTAGAAGATGACACTGACTGAGCTGATCATTAATGTGCTCACAAGAGTCAACCAGTGGTGTGTCTTGCGATATATGGACGCATGTCTCACTCCTTTATGCTACACCGTAATATCATCCTCCCTCCCATCCACGCCCGCATCTTCCAATCGTTGTTTCCTTCACGCCGTCCAACAAAAGTACCGAACTCATGTCCATTTCAGTGCCATATTAAATATACGATACGATGCATAAATAAATTCTATTATTCTAACCCTTATTATTTTACTCCTCTCAGTTACATTTTACCGTTCCAGTTAACACACCAAAAACTTTAGTTCAAAATAATGTTCACAGGTTTATCACATCTACAGTTACTGAATCGAGAACCTTGTTCCAGTTCTGAAATTCCAGAGGGCTGTGCACATTCCCGTAATATCGCTTAGCCTAAAACAGGTTAAATGACACTGTTCTACCCCTAGCCTCCATTCACAGGTCACACCACGATTTCTTGTATCTTTCTTTTGTCCTCTGTCTCTCGCTTTCTCTTATACGTTAAAGGAGCCAAGCCGTGCACGAAGCCACCAACTAGCACGATATATTTGGCCTATCTGTGCACAGCACTAAATCCTGTTCTCAACACTCGCCATGTCGCTTACAATCATGACCCAGCCTACAGTCATTAAATCAGTGCCTGCAGGTCAGACAATTTACTGGTTACCAAATGTAGACCAACAAACTGCACCACCGATAAATCTAATTTAATTTTTCACATTACCGTCTACACGTACATGTTTATGTTTCGAACCCAATGGATCATCTCCAGGAAGACAAACAACATAAAATTTACTGGTTGTTTTGGGGGGTCCTTTACGAAGTAAAAAATAACACTGTACGTGGAGACTATTTCCGCCCGCCTGAGACCTTGTATGGGCGGCTCAACTGTTAGAAAGATTATCATCAAATTCAGTGCAGGAATTCTTTGTGAGAAACTGTTCAACAAGTATAGGTTTAAATAAAATCGGCTCCAACAGTAACGGCGTGCTCCACACTTCTCAACGGACTGCAACAAGGCTTAGCGCAATTCCGTGGTGTAAATGTCAGGTTATTGAAAATGGCTACTATGAAAACCACAACCACACTTTCCTGCAAAGGGTAAAGGAAATACTGCCCTGCACAGTACTGCAGTGCAGTGGGTGCTGCAGGCCACTGTGCACGGTGACTCGTGCCACTGTGACAGTAAATAACTCCTCACCAAATTCAGCGAACTACGTCACGGAGTTCAGCAACTGTAACCTTGTTATAACCAAGACGTGGCAAGTTTACCGCGCGATATGACCTGAACCTCTAAATATAATTCAGATTAAAATCAGACTTCGAAGCGTTAAAGCAGAACATATGAAAACCAGCTAGAATTCGTGGGCCATTATCCAATTATCATTCAGGAAATCTTTGAAATAAGATATGTTTGCTGAAGAAGAGAAGCAAGGTACGTATAACCTAACACTGAGGTGCGTTCGCGTAACCACTGATGACGTGGAATAGCAATTAGAATTACAGAACCACGTGTTTGATTGCAGCGTTAGGTATCCAGCATGCAATGCGCAACGCCATACTGACATCCGTAGCCTGTCCGGTTCTACAATATTTTTCCACATTATCTCATAAACGCCAAGATTTTCGAAAAAAAAACGTTATTGAGCATACAATTTGAGTTTTTTCTCTACCATCTTTGTCTGAAACATTTCTCATTCTAAAAAGAGATGATCGCAATATGATCACAAACGTCTACTGGTCTTCATGTAAAGTACCTTTAATTCTCCTCAGACTTTAATGAAATTTCAATGTTCTCAACAGGTTTTCGAAAGGTGTTCAAATACCAAATTCAGTGAAAATCTGTCCAATGTCAGCCAAGTTGTTCCGTGCCGACGGACATCCCGAAGCCAATAGCAGCTTTTCGCAATTTTGCGAACTCGCCTACAAAGGTCTCCGTTATTCTGCTAGTCTGGCCTATCGCCTGCAACAGTTTGCTTATTCTACACACCGAACGCCGGAGTCCGAGAATTTGCCGCGCACTGACGGCGCACAGGTTTTTTGGTCGTTACTGTAAAGGCTGAAGACTCGGCGTCGATGATTTGCGGGTAATATCATGCTGACTGACACACGGTGACTACACAAAAACTGTAATGCAGGCTCAAATATCTTATGTGAAGACGACCGTAACAAAATTGTGTGCTCTACATGAATGTATAAAGACGGTAGCTAATTACTCTATTTGTGTCCTACGAAGGGCTCGACCCTGGGCCAATGAAGTACAAGTTTTCGGCTTGCACAGAAGTGCACTACAATCCATTTTGGTGTTCATAATTGTACCTTACCGGCCTGCCACCTCTGCAAGTATTTCATTATTTTCCTATTCGTCTCTAAATCCAATTGTACCCAGTTGCTGACTGCGGCAAAGGGCATGACGTGTAATGCCCGCGTGGAGCACTCTGACGTGTAGCGTAGAACTGAAAGACGGATCGCTGGCACCAGCAGGTGAACCTGCGAGGCCAATCGGTCTTCTGACCTGCCAGCAGCTCGGAAAGGAGCCACCAGCTGTCAATGAATGTTGTCTAAATTCTCTGAAGGACCGGAGAAATGCCAAGAGATTGCAATAAGACAAAAGGTACCCTGGGGTGACATCTCGTTTGAAAGAGAAGATGTGAACAACCGCTGTATCGTGCAACTACCGCAAATTGTTCCTGCAAACTGACACTTTCTTTGTAACAACATCACAGTACGTTTGTCAACAGTTCCAAGAAACGACCGTCTTCAAGAGAAAATGCTGTTTGTTTGATTTACCACACTTTGTAACAATAAACTAAAGCTAACAGACTCAAAAAAGGACAGGAATTTTGTGACGCCATTATTTGGTCGGCCAGCCAAAAAATTTCTCCAAACGTACGGAAGCAGCACGTTAATTACAGAGTACACAACCGCAAGTCACATGGCCCTACGATCAGCCATATTTATCAGTCCGCGACTGTCCATTCGATGTGTCTGAACGTACGTCATTCAATAGCTTTTCAACTACGTCGACGTCATGTAAGTTGTGCCCTCCCTCCAGGACACCCTATTACCACACTGTCTGAATTTTTCTTCCCTCCCATACCCCTCGCACGACCCGTGCATCTCATCCTCCTTGACTTCATCAGCCGTTTAACATTTCGTGAACAGCACAAGTACGAGATCTACAGAATGCCGCTCAGCAGCTGTGCGCTTCGTGAAAATCCGAGCAGTGAGAGACATACTGTACTTAGAGGCGCTAATGGACTTCTGGTCCCGCCTGGTTTAAGTTCGTCGCATATGTCCACAACAATGTATACAGCACCTCTCAGTTTCTCAACAACCGGACGCGGGAAGGCCGTTCTTTCCTTACTGGCGCAAATTAAATTACGTTTACGCCTTTAGTATGAAGCCTTACGGCATTTTGAAATTAAGGGACGCCTAAGTAATTTCTGTGCAGTACGTCACAAAGTGCACAGACATTTGCAGTGCTGCGACTAGCAGGACGACGCCAGGAAAGACACAGCACTACTGGCACAAACAGCGGCGCTCAGCACTGGCCGGCCGATCTTTCGAGACTTGAAATCGTTCTGAGCATGCGCGCTGCACAGTACGCCCAAGTCAAGACAGTTCGCTACCAGCAAGACACACATTACAAACCCACAGTAACACTACTTTATTGCTTCAAGTAAAATCAACTAAAAGGCATTAAAACTGTACGTACTGTAAAGATAGGCTCCATTTTCCTGCATTGACAAGCTGTGGTAAGGTGAAAGAAGGTTTCAGGGCCTGCTGATCGCCGTGTTAGCGGATTTCTGCAGTGGAAGAGCTGCCGCTTATATAGAAGAGGAGAAGCAGCTAAGTAGTGTAGAGATTCGCGAGGTGGCAGGTGTTTCTGGGTACACGAATATAATCTCCAGTGGAACGCCGTACACATCCATAGTCATGTAGCTTAGGGAACGCACGCCCATCCAACCACAGGGACGCTGATCAATGCTGATCGATGCACATATCCGTCGCCTTCCTTAATGTTTACACTAGGGGCGTCCATTCAGATTCTAAAAAGTGAAGTCTTCTAAAAAATTATAAAATATCCTTATTGTATTTAAACATGCTCATTCAGTATGTGGATTATCAGTAGTATTTCTACACAGCAACGCATTGTCCACACAGTGGGTTTGTGGCTCGCAGAACGAACAGCGTGATCCAGTGCGTGGTGTCAAATGGATTTTAAATACAGTCCAGGTTTATCGCAGTATTTAAGCGGTAAAGCATAACGCTTTGCAAAACTGTGGTAGCAAGTCACAAGTTATTACGGCTGGAAACGGGAATTATATTTAATTAAAACAATTCACATACGCAGGAGACAATTCGGCTAAAGGCAGCGGAGTGCTGAAATGTGCAATAGATACGGAGGTAACAAGCGCACGTCAGAAATAATAATAATAATAATAACAATATGACAAAAAATTATTTAATTGCCGATAGGACTGCTTTCAATATTTCTGCAACACAACATGACCAGGGACAGCTCTGTTCATACAGTATCTAACTCTCAGCTGGAGCAATGAGGTTCATTTTCCCGAAGGGCCAGTATTTCCTTCTTAGTCAGGACCGTGGGTCCTACAGAGTCCTAAATATAACGGGTACAGAAACTGGCGGTATGAAGCCGGCCTATGAAATAGCGAAGACCAAACCTCTAGCACACCCACTCACATTATCCAAACTACGTGCAACAGATCTACCATACAGCAATCTCACGTCTAACCACAAACAACCATCCGTTGTGCAGCTCCTTCTACATGTTTCGGCCCCTTTCGGCCATCTTCAGGTATCTTGGGCAGCATTATAACTGTATTCCTCTGTAATCGATCTCCCTTAAGATAGTCTATTGGGGCGGAAACATGTAAACTGAACATCACAATGGATGGTTGTTTGTGGTTAGACGTGAAATTGCTGGGATTAAATACTGTATTAGCGACTTCATCAGGCAAATTTATTCCAAAACACATAATTTTAAGCTTTCAAAATGACTGAATGCAAAACAGCAAGTCACACTTTCTGTCACACATTTTCAGAATTACGAGTTTATTCCTTATTTAGAGTTGTGTTACCGAACTAAGGGAATGTCTGCTCTTCTCAGTACAGCATCCACTTTACAGAAACATAAAGAAATAGAAAAGAGGGGGAAATTGAAACATAGCGGAACGGAAACTCGTGCACATGGCGTATGATATCTGGCACAGTCTGTACGACCCGCATTTATCACAGATATAAGTTCTTGTGACCAGAACTGGCAACATCACGCTGCTAAACCTAGAACTTAGTAAAGGACCTATACAGTTTATCACACTTAATTACATACAGTTGAGTCTACAAATGCAATAACGTCGATATTCTGAATTCTACTTTCCATAGTCACCCGTTTCAACAGAACTGTTCCCATCTTTTGGTAACTGGCTGTTTTTTGCGGTGCTGATGAAAATAGTTTCATTAAACTGGATCGTTAAGAGTTATTAAAACAACGCAACTTGTATCGAACACCAGTCATTTCAAACGTCCAGAGAATCTTAATATTATCCTTATGCATTTGTCTCCATATTCTCATAATTTGTCCGACACTTCAAACGACCTTGGGCAGCGGTTACCGCCCCCTAGTCGCCCCCCACCCCCACTTATTTATGTGTGCTACATAAAATACATGTGGCTAAGGTCAGATTTAAATGCACTGACGGAAATTCCTGATAAACAAAGCGTAATTAAAGACAGTGTACACCCCTGACTTTGTCTCCCCCACCCCACATCGTGTCGCTAGCTGCACGGAAGAATGAGCGACAGACGGATCTCTCGTGGAATAAATCAGATCCACACAGGAAGGGAAGAGAAATAAGACGGAAGTGAAGAAATTACATGCATGTAAAATATAAAAAATTATTTCCAGGAACCGACGCCATGAAATGTTCCTGCACTGAGAAACTGCAGGCTTGTGGAAACAGAAACAAATCAAGATACTTTGCATTGCTCCACTCTTCAGTACCAGTTTTTTAAGAGACATGGATATCATTTCCGGTGAACATCTCTTCACAAACGAGAGTAATTTACATCCACGACCAAAATAAACTTACACCACGGTGGAGAGAGGAAAAGAGCTCAGGCGTATTTCTGTGGCTCTGAGGTGTGGTAGAAATCGTACACTAAAACACCCCGTTACAGCATTGCACAATATTGCCTTCAGTTCACAATATGGCGCCCTGAAGTACTTCAGAATACAAATAGTACTTTCAATGACAAAATTAAGGGCAAAATAAAATCGGAATAGAATATTTTGTGTTCCTGTTGGCTGCAATAACATACAGACTAAAACAAACATAACCATAATTTTGCCTGTTAATATGGGTGTGTAACTTGGTCTACACACCTTGTCGGCGATTTCTTGTTATTGTACTTTGTTTTGTGTAACTGTCTTGTATCTGTGTATTGTTAACTGGCTCCGCACTGTTAAGTCATAACGTTAATAACTGAACCCGCACTGCACACTATTATTATTATTATTATTACATAAAGCACTGTCGCAATGTCACAACTAATATGATAACCTCTCAGTTCTAACAATATAAATATGCCGTTGTAAACTAAATAGTAAATTCGGTATAGGCTGAAACAGAAAGTGGTAATTACAGATTACATGACACACTTCAGAATTTCGCTTTACACGGAAGTAACCCTGATACAAGAAATTAATGTTACGAAACTGCATCCATGTTCCGTTTCGGAAATTCTGAGTAGGCACTTTGAGACGGATCTGAAGTACGAACCGGGAGAACCTGACTGCTCGCTGCGCATGTCGAACTGCACACCGAAATGGAACGATCAAACAGCATTTCGGGACTAAAGGCAAGCGACATTCAGGCCAAACTTGGTACCGAAAAGAACTGAGTGAACGACTGTGTGATATCAATTGCTTTCCCCTGTGACAGTGGCATAACGACCGGAACAAGATAGAAGTTTTACTGGAAAGGGAATTGATATTAACTGGCCGGTGTACTTACATGATCCCATATCAGTATGAAGGTACAAACTTCACAGTTTATAGTTCGAATTTTAAATCCTTTAACACAACAACGCAATTCCTCTCAAGAACGTCACAATACCAGCTAAGCAGAGACACTCGTGGCAAGGAGTTTGTCGTTTCGCACAAGAAATACCAAAAATACTTCCAAAATTTAAAAAAATCATCATGCAGTTTCAATGATAATAAAACATTATCCATATTTAAGCCACACAAGTGTATGGGGAGTGGAGGCACAGCTCCACCTGTTATTAATCTCGGTGCTAGCCGGATGTCGACGGTCAGATTCACACATCAGCCAATGTGCCTCCGGGGAAGGAATTTCCTGTACACACTGAAGAGTACGGCTGGTCCGGACGTCGCGGAGAACGGAAAATTCTGTTGTTTGTGTCTTATAAAGTGCACTGACGGTTAACGATTCGTGTTCCTGCTACATAAACAAGCTTTGCAGTGTTTCAAATCTAAGCAAAGTACAAAGTTCCAATTATTACGGGTTCTTACGGCGTGTCTGGAAGGCGAAAAAATTGTATTATCTACTTTGGGTCAATCCGAGTGCTAATGTGGTTCTTTTATTGCATGTATAGGTGGCAGCCTTGGGGATGGGGTGGGTATGAGTGGACGTGGAGAGCAAAGAGTTGGAGGGTTGTAAGTACACATTTGCGTGTCCGCGGCGCCTCGTCGTAATGTCCGATTTGTTCCCTGATGGGAAAGAGGGTGACAAAACAAGAGGGACAGAGCCAAGCGAAAAAGAGACGACGGAAATGGAAAACACAAAACATACAGGGCGAGCAAACAGCACTATGCACAGTATCAACCGTTACGTATACAGGGCGAGCAAACAGCACTATGCACAGTATCAACCGTTACGTATCCAGGGCGAGCAAACGGCACTATGCACAGTATCAACCGTTACGTATACAGGGCGAGCAAACAGCACTATGCACAGTATCAACCGTTACGTATCCAGGGCGAGCAAACAGCACTATGCACAGTATCACCCGTTACGTATACAGGGCGAGCAAACGATATTTTGTACGTATCAACGGCGGTGACATACAACACCCTGCAGGTATGAAGTGGTGTTTTCCAAGGTTTTACTGATGTACGCTTTCAGAAGACTTCAAACAAACAACACGCCAAAAAGAATCAAGATCAGAGAGAACATACGAGTAACAGCAAGGTACCATATAAGCCTTCAGACATATCTGTAACACCAATAACCTTGTACACCGCCTGACACTCCAAAAATAACGCAGTGTTTCGCAAACCATATCTGTTTCAGTGTTGTGCTTCCCGAAATATCAAGCAGAGAGATGGCTGGAGCAGTGCAGTTAACTGGACGATTCCTTAACGTCGCCACTAAATAATGGCCAGTGGTCAGATTCGAGTGCTGGTCGCTTTATCCCCTAGGATCCCCTGGTTTGGAAGCTGGGTAGCCTCAGAGCCGGCCTGGGCCTGCTGGGTAAAGAAAAATCCCTGCCAAATCAGGAAATCGAAGTGGGATTCCCCGGCCCACCATCCCTAGCGAAGTCACTATACTGACAGAGCTATCTGTATATAACATCGAAATTTGTGCGTTACTGACTACTAGTTTTATCTCTGACATTCTTTTACGATATTCGATATCAATATTTACTGCACAATGCGAGTGTACCTGTCTGATGATAACGCGGTATGTGACAAAGGGCGACAAAGAGGAAAGGGAGGGAGCAGACAGGGGGAAATAGCAGAACGGACAGAATGGTCGAAGATAGCAATATGTTGTGCATTGGATAGTGCTATATGGAGCGAATAATGTCCCATGTGAAGAGGAAGATAGGAGGAGGGAGAGTGGCTTGATGAAGACAACTCACACACTCGGGACTGACACGAAGCAGCGGATCCCTACAGTCGAGATGCCAGCTACCAATATTACGACACGGGGAATTGGGACCAGACCCGCACCGTGGGAATTAGCGCATCTCACATGTCTGACGTCACCATAGCGGCAAATTAATCAATTTGATGCTATGGATCCTGTCGTTATAATGTAATGCAGTATAGAGCATCACGTGCCGACCGTCCTTATAGTCATTTTAGTCCGTTACAATACAAGCAAAGCAAGCAAGCAAACAAACAAGAAAGCAAACAAACAAACCATAATACCCAGTGGTCCTTCTTGTACCATCAGGTTTAACATTTAAAATCCTACGTTCTGCCCGCACAGTGTAATTGTGTTTTATACAAATCTCAGGACAAACAGCAACTATTTCCTCACAGCAGCAAAGGCAAAATAGACAACTTTGTCCCTGTGCTTATTTCAGCATCCATAACACACATACATCGTAAAATAGGATTTGGACCAATCCATTCTTAACCTCGGCACGACAAGATGGTCGCTGGTTGTCTCCATGCGTCAAATTCTGTTTCTAAAGATATTCCGTTACCTCTCATTGCGGAGGCTTGGGGGCCCCCTCAGTCTGTCCGAATATTTTGGAAATCGCGTACCCCTGCCAGTAATCGAAAAATGATTCGTCGGTCGTAGAGCGCGTAGCCTAGTGTCTATACCGACTGCTTGTCGACAACGTGACTTATTTATTTGTGCGTGACTTAGTGACCCTGTCAGTTGTTCACAGTTCGTGACACTGATTGGCTGGACAGGTTTAGGACAGGAGCGGACAAGGACTGTTTCAGGGTGCCTGGAGAGACTGGGGAAAAGGCGGAACCTTCGTCACGACTAGAAATACTTCCACATGACTAAAGATTATTGAAGTCACAGCAACTAAACAGGGCCGGTAACTTCGGATATGACATATATGGTGGTCTTGTTACTTCCATTTTTTGATGCAAGCTGAAAAAGAAATGTAGAAGACAAAGTGAACAGCGCTAAATCTACTACACAACCAACCAACCAACCAACCAACCAACCAAATTAACTATATAACCAACTAACCTACCAACTCCATGGATCAGGAAGTCCTTCCTCAGAAGCCCACAGTTCTTCAGCTAGTCCACTACCCTCCCCCTCCCCCATTTTCTTGTACCCGGAAGTTCATTACCGTGTTTATAGCAAATTGCCACCTGTCCGTATCCAGAGCCAGATGAATCCTTTCCACGCCCCCTCCCCCCCATCGTGTTTCTTTAAGATTCATTTTAATATCATCACTCATCTAGACCTAGTTCTTCCAAGTGTCCCTTTCCCTCAAGTTTCCCACCAAAACAAAACACGGTCCTAAACTCTTGCCACACCCTTCACCCCATCATTCTCCTTGAGCGATAAACCTTACAATATTTGGTACAAGAACGACTCATCAAATTCATTACACAATTTTCTCTAATCTTCTGCTAATTCGTCCCACACAGCAATAAATACGGACCTAGAGCTGTATTGTTTTAACATCTGTTACGCAGTTAAAATGGACAGAGCAGTATTCTGCAACGGATGAGGCACCTGCAGCCGAGAGGCTTAAGTGTCCGCCCTCTGGCACTTGACGCCGTGTCGCTAGGCAGGACTTCCGAGCGTTTCCAAGAGACGTCTTGCCGTCATCCCCAGACTCGAGCGTCTACGCCTCCAGTTCTGCTTGACGCTGAAGATAAAGGCATTACTATCCTTAGAAACGTCGGCGACTACTCGCTCTACAACACAACGTCATATACCAGGGGACTTGCAAAGTCAGATCAATACAGTCCACGATCTGAGACTTTACAATTAGCCTTTTTACACACACCAATATTTTGTTATCAAGAGTGCGCGTTTTATCTTACTTCGGAACGGATGGCGCACTCATTTCATGCTGGACACGGTTCCCAACCTGTTCCGATGATACCAGACTACCTTAGCACACCGACGTCCTATTCACTCTTCACAAATCGCTCTATCGCTAGGCCTAAAAGAAGCGTGGGAAATAAACCACGAGTAAAGGGAGGCGGAATTGGGGGACTTCTGTAAAATGAATGGGATCCAACTGTGTGGCTACTTCTATAAATACGGAATTTAACAACGCTTTATCAACTACAGTGATTGTTTACTTCAGAACAAGAGACTTTTTTTTTGCGAAATAAATGATAAGTGGAAACCACAGCACAGGGTAAACTAAGAACATGAGAACAACTGTTGTTCTGGTCCTCCACGTCACGCCGAAAATACAGTCCACGAGCCTCACCGATCACGTGACTAACTGTTGCCTTTTATGACTTGAGAATAAAGTGACAAAGGCAGCGAAACACAATACTCTTACAGAAACATGGAACTGACCGTGAAGGACCATAGGGGAGCCAGCACTGGGCCGCTGGACTCACATCTGCTGACAAACAAGGATAATGCGAGACTGTTCCGAACGCAGTACTGTATTGCTGCTCATCCGACTGCAACTCTACTGGCGGGAAAGTGATAAACTTACGCACAGGTACTTAAGAGAAACCTTGAACACTGGGAGAGTGCTTAGCAGTAAACAAGTTCTCAAACGAAGTTACAGGCCCTGCAAAATCTTCCGCTAATTTGTGGACACTACAAAAATAACAGCCAAAAAACTCAACACTGTTAATACGGCTCTAGCAGGTGGAACAATAACTAGAGAGAAACACGAAACACAACTCAATGCTCAAAAACTTCTGTTACAAGAGTAAACGTCCTAATTCACAAAATTCCACTTGTAACGGTCAAATGCGGTAACCAGGGATGAAATTCTGTAACTATCGCCACGTAAACATGATGTGACAGAGACAGTTACAAACCTTTCCAAATAAAGTAGTGACTCATCATTTGAGGTCGAAATGTGAGTGGTTAGGGAAATCACGCAGTTATGATGCATGAAGACAACCGTGGCGCATGGTGACTTCCGACGATCACCATTCGAAGGCAGACCAGTGTCACTGCTAGTGGCGTGACGTGTTTCCGGTACCGATCCATCTCAGCAGGGATCACAGCTGTCGCTGCTGCCCAAGTCTCTTTCCGACACTCTATAACAAATACTTTCAACACTGTGACAAATGCAGAGGCGTCTAAAGTCGTTAGTCGCTCTCAAAACATCCAGAATACATTTTGATATAAGAGTGAGCCATTTAAAAGGACAGCCGCAGTTTCTCTGCTGCAACACAGCTAACCATATCAACGGCCACCTCTTACCAAGAGGTTGGGGTTCTCTAATTTATTCAATAATTTATAATTTGTGACATTTCCCCCTCTCAACCAACACAAACACCTAATGTACAGTTTTTTGGCCGATATTGTGATAAACGGACCGTAGTTCAACGGTGTAAACACTTCTCTGAAACCTCACCATCCTCCCTGACACACCGGTCACCCTGTTTAACTGTCCTCAGCTTCTCCGCTCCTCAGCCGATGTCGCACTGAACATAACCGACGTCCCCACATAACTCTGCCCCAATACAGCTGCGCATTCCGCGAAATTTCACACGCATTTTTAATAAACTTCTTAGAATATTTAAACAAAAAATTTCAACCTCTTGCTCGAAAAAAAGAAAAATCAGTGACCTGACAGGAAGGAAGGCAGAATCATTCTCACTTGCGAGAAATTATTTGCTGAGGATGCAGCGTCTTCTAACATGCGACGCTGTATCGTTGGGTGTATAATTTCATACGTTTCGAAGGCACCTGACTTTTCGGATCGTCGGTAATTACTCAAAACGGCACAGTCACATCCAGGAGTCCTGAACACTTTTTCCACTTATCATTCAAATTCGTGTTTTTAAAGGAAATATTCCGCGCAAAGAATGCCTCTGCTAAACACGAAACAAATCTCTTCCTGCATTACTTCTTGTTACCATTTCCTAGCAAAACGAGACCACCAAATAGCAATGAAATGAGGCAAACTGGAGAATCAGATTTAACAAGAGAGTAATCGATAAGTACCGAAATCAGCGAATGCGTGCAAAATTTTAAAACTGTTCCCTATGTGATCTGTCAATCACGTACTTCGAAACTATGTTTATTTCACGGCACTACGGTCCATAAACGCAATCGTATTCGCCTACCAAGTGGTGTCTCTACTTACCTTTACGCACCGCCTTCAGCATGCTGTTTTATGTAAGATTTTGTTACACTAGTTGTGTACCAGTTTCAAGGACTCAGTATATGGACTGCTGAATAATTACGTAACGATGATGAACACACCGTGGACTTGTAGAACGAATGTGAGTATGGAGTGGGAATGTGAGTGCAGAGTGGGAATGTGAGTGCAGAGTGTGAATGTGAGTACAGAGTGGGAAGTGAGTGCAGAGTGGGAATGTGAGTATAGAGTGAGAATGTGAGTACGGAGTGGGAAGTGAGTGCAGAGTGGGAATGTGAGTACAGAGTGAGAATGTGAGTACAGAGTGGGAATGTGAGTACAGAGTGGGAAGTGAGTGCAGAGTGGGAATGTGAGTACAGCGTGAGAATGTGAGTACAGAGTGGGAATGTGAGTACAGAGTGGGAAGTGAGTGCAGAGTGGGAATGTGAGTACAGAGTGGGGAGTGCAGAGTGGGAATGTGAGTGCAGAGTGGGAATGTGAGTACAGAGGGGGAATGTGAGTACGGATGGGGAATGTGCGTGCAGAGTGAGAATGTGAGTACAGAGTGAGAATGTTTGTACAGAGTGGGAATGTGAGTACAGAGTGGGAATGTGAGTGCAGAGTGGGAAGTGAGTGCAGAGTGGGAATGTGAGTACAGAGTGAGAATGTGGATACAGAGTGGGAATGTGTGTGCAGAGTGGGAATGTGTGTGCAGAGTGGGAATGTATGGAGTACTGCTGCCAGGCACTGACATGTGTGACGACTGACGGTAACAAGAAACCTTATCATGTTCTGACAAAATGTACACCGTCCTTGTGACGACCGGTGCATGCTTGAGTGTTTACTGTCAGCAGGTGAGGCACAGTTTAGGTACGCAGAACTGGTCCATACAACTGCACCAAGTGACAGGTGGCTAAGTCACACCTGGAAATGTAATTCGTTCTGAACGAATGAGGAATTACTGAGTTCAATGCAAATCGCCTTTGCCTTATTTTCAAAACAAGTCAAGACCTGCAACGAGATACCAGAAATAATCAGTCTCTCGGTTTCATTCAATTCAACGATGCATATAGAAGTGGAGCAGGTAGTAAGGCAGGCTGAGCACAAGCAGCTGCATATATATAAACAAACCCATTACTAAATCAATCTGCAAACTACGTTCACAACGTCAGGCAATTTGATATCCCTGCAGCAAATAAAAATAAAATATTATGTCGTATATGGACCAGAATACATACACCCATACTTCTGTATCTGGTTATCAGAACGAGCGGCACTAGTTGGAAACTTTTAATGATGGGCCGTCCGTCCGTCCCACCTCTCAGCGCTCTCACACATGAACTGCTGCGACGTAACGCACCATCTCTCCTTTCAAGAAGAGCACAGCTCCATCGTCACGTTTAGCGTGCTCCTTGTAACGGAAAAAACTAATAAAGACATGAAATCGGGGAGCACCGGCGACAGTATCCAGATACTTACTGCACGCTACAGTATCCAGATGTGGGCCGAGTAGCTCAGTTGGTACAGCGACTACGGGCCGGACGGTCCGTGATCGAATCCCGGTGGGGTCGAGATTTTCCGCCCGTCCAGACTGGCCCTGGGGCTCACCCAGCCTCCTGTAAAACGGGTACCGGGTCTTTCCCAGGGTAAAGTGCGGCCGGGGCGTGCTGCTGACCACTCACCCACTTCTAGTGCCACGGTTATGGAAGAGTAGAGCTATACCTCTACCCACCCTGTGGGCCACACCGGGCCTGTAACGGGATCACTGTACCTTTTTTTTTTTACCTTTTACAGTATCCAGAAACTTACTGCATGCTACGCCTAGCTGCTCCAATGCCATGCATGTTCTCAGATACATTAAGAGGGTAAGTCACAAAATAAGTTTGCACTGCACACATTGTGCGTCCTTTATTTTTAAAATCTATTAGAGGCAGTTCACATTTCATTAAACCGCTACTGCACTTCTGACAAACATAGTGCCGGCCACATCTGACGTATTTAGCAGTGCGACGAGATTTTATGATCTGGTCTGATCTGATTTTTGCAGTTTATTGGGTGAAAACATGAATGAAATAGAAGAACATAAGTCTAATTATAAGCCAGTAGGAAGGCTGAACTACAAGCAAATACTTAGACCAATAAGTAAATATTCATGTCTCGCGCACAATCAAAATATGAACACAGCTAACGTCGCCTCTGAAAATGTGGTACGGATAAGAGACTGGAGAACGACACAAACAATCAAACGCAGATTAAATTCGGGGAATGTCTAGGGGTCCAGAGGCTTCTATCCTTCACTTTCCTATCAAAAGAAGTACAAATCTGCCTCTTCTTTTATGTGAATATGAAACTTGATCTCTCGTGTTAATGAACGACACATTCAGGGTGTTTGAGAGAGGGAGGGAGTCTGAGCAAGAGAGTTTGGCCTACGACGGAGACAGTAACAAAGGACTGGAGAAAACTGCATTATGAGGAGCTTCACGAATTGTTTTCCCATCAGACACTCGACCGATCATACCAAGGAAGATGAGATGGATGGAGCATGTGGCATATTTGGGGGGAGGAGAAAATGATACAGGAGTTTGGTGGGGAAATCCCAAAGGGGTGGGGGGAACTCACTTGGAAGTATAGACGTAGATGGGAGGGTGTAACTGAAGTGAAACAAGAAATAGGATGGGGTGGTTAGGAGTGGATTTATCTGGCTCAGGAAAACAAGTGGCGGGCTGTGGTGAACACGGTAATGAATATTCGGGTACCACAAATGCGCGGAATTTCTTGTCTAGCTACAGAACTGTTGGGCTCAGGAGAAGGACTGCTCCGTGCAGCAAGCTACAGCTACCGTCAGCAGTCTGCGTCGTGACTCGACTGTTTTCACCTCGCGGTTCATCGTTAAATTTCCTTCAGGAAGGAAACACGACAACCGCTGGGCGCCAGATCACACCCACACGATAGCCGTTCCCAGTTCTTTCAGCTACTAAAACAAAAGGTACGTAAGTCTAATTTCTAACCGACAGACAGACAATCAGACACCATTTTAAATGTTCTCCGCCTGCTGTCACACAGTAGGGACCGCTACAAACAAGATGCAATGCAATGTTAAGTGCACCAGGCACAGCAAGAAATTCGGCGCGTTCTTGGGACGCGATAAAAATCCTCATTGCCACTTTGTTTCATATTACACAACTACACTGCTGCTGTCACGACTCTACTATTTTAGCTACTACACAAAAGTACTAACACAATTATATGAATAGCAATCCTAGGCAGGGGTTCGAACCCAAGACAGTCCGTATGTTATCTGTGGCGAACAACGTAGCATGGGACAGGATTTTCTGCATGTACTTAGGTTTCCCCTTCAGAATCATTCCACCAACGCCCCTTCCTCATGTACCACCGACAAAAAACGATCGCAGTTACTGACAATAACGCATTTAAATTTCCCATTCCGAGCGACAAAAAATATGCACTGTCGTTTTTCTACTTTTGCACCTACAAATGGAAAGTTTTCCGAACGCGCGGATTTCGGAACCATCAATAAACACAATCAACGCGTTCTTACAGCACACATAGTCGTACGATCATCCTCCCATACGAAATACAAACCGAAGGTTCATTATTGCATTCACAAAAGCTTGCCATTACACCCCATGCACAGCGCACGTCCACAGCCAAAAGTAACTTAAGCCCACAGCTTGGTCTCCAAATTGGTCTCGACTCTTGTTCGTTCGACAACACTGTATTAACCATTCGTTATTTTGCCCACACGCGCGCGCCACAAGCCTAACCAATCTTATCCTATCATATGCCATTACCCTAATAGCAATTGGCAGTAAAGGACACCTCACGAACTCCGTCCAGCCTGCCAGTTTAATTCCTCTACAGCACGTGAAGCTTCCTAACCTGCCATTTCTCAAACACCCTCAAATATTTTTTTTTTTTTGTTATGGCGGAAGGTCAAGTTGCACGCAAAACTGATTCATGATTTTAATGTTTGCGCCTTTAAATGGCAGACGGAAAGTCAGAAAATAATAAAATGATTTGTAGGGGTCATTTTAGAAGTTCAATTATTTCTTAATATTTATTGCCCATTATTTTCGAACAACAGCAACACTAGTTCAAGGCACTTATTACACTGGTCTGGATTTATAGAAGTTTCGCGACGCACAGGAACCGAACCCACATTCACTGCTGTTTCTCCTGTGCAGCACTGCAGGTAGGCCTCAAGCTGAATTCCAGTTTCTAGACAACATCACATTCGTGGCACGTTGGTTCTGGCAGCGGTGTTGCTGAGGATTGAAACCTCCTGGATGTGACCAGTGGTTTCCGACGTTTCGCAAGAATCTTATCGGCTTCGTCTTCACAACGAAACAGTCCTGCCTACCCTTGGATATTAGGGCAACTCGATCGTTCGGCATGTCGCAACCCTCCAAGTGTCATGAAGCAATTATATGCTGTTTGTTAGGACCGCGCAGTCTGTGTCTCAAACAGAATTATAAAGGAATGCGGTTCAGAAATACCGATGCAAGTATACAAGTATACTTTTGGGTATCACAAAGTAGAACCAATGGCTGTGGCTTGCCAAAGAGGGATTCGACTCCTGCGAAGGGCATAGATTCCTGTAGCCAAACCAGTTCTGAAACTCGCGCAGCCTCTGCTACAATGCTTACGGGGGGAGCGGGAGTGTACAATTGTTACAGTGTGAACAACAAATGTATAAGCTTCGTTAGAATTACAAAAATGTTTTAATAAGCAAACTGCTACATGTTTCGGTCCTCACTGGCCCATCATCAGGCAGTACACATTTGTATAAAGCAAGTGTCCAACCGTTATACCATCCCCAGTATACACACCGTCGCACTGTACCGTGAACACACTCAAACCTACAGGCTGCTCCAATTACTGTGCTCATATCCATCTCTATACTCATACTTTGACAAACTTGCGACAATTCTGCATACTGGGGATGATATAACGGTTGGAAGATTGTTTTATACAACTGTGCACTGAATGATGATGGGCCAGTGAGGACCGAAACATGTAGCAGTTTGCATACTAACGCATTTTTGTAATTCTAACGAAGTGTGTGGATTTTTTGGTCTCACTGCAGCAACTGAAACAGTGCACGGAATGGAAAATGTAAACAAGAAGGCGGTGTATGCAGGACGGAGTGAAATGTTTTCCCACCAGCAACTATATGGCGCCAAAGCTTAAAATTCCAAGAAATTTGCGCCCAATACACATTCGTTCCAGTACGAAAGACAACCTTTATCTTCACTATACAGTGCTCGGCTTTTGTAAAAAAAAGGGCTCTGAATTCGTTCTCCCACATTTCGTACGTAATCTTATGTCATAATAACTTAACGGAAATGCTGTGACTTCAGAACTAAATACTTTAACACGCTGCAAAGTTAATGTTTCATATTTATCTATCGGGAATCGCAAAGTTAAGGCATTTCTTTCGAATTGTTGCTTCTGTCAAAATATCTGATTAATTCCATACTGAAATAAATATATGACAACAGAAAGGTCTGGAATTTAATTACCTTTCTTCGAATTTTATTGTAAAATTGGTCAAAAGTTGTAACAGCCTGTGATTAGTATTCATCACAAAACATGTAATTAATATGGTCCTCATGGGGTGTCGCTACGGTCTATTGATAATGTACCTGTGGTGTTTGGTTTAACGAGCAATTCCCAGAATACACCAAAGCAGACCTTACAACGCTAAGCGAAAATTAAGGTAAATTTTTCCCCAATTCCTGATGTTTGCTGTCAAAGAAATGCATATCCACAACAGACTCTACATACCAGAAATAAAACGAATATTACTTACGGGGATAATGTTAAGCGATAAGGCCGATAAGTGTGATTTTAATAGACCGCTTCAGGCGTGCGCTGGCTAAGGTCCACCGCAGGACATTTAGATAGAAGCGATTGCTACGTACCGGGAAAAAACTCACGAAAACAGACGATGATTACGGCCGTCCTAAAGGCATGTAAAGTTCGATATTCTTATACGTACGTTTCTGATTACATCTACCGCTGGTAACACCACTTTTGGTTGGTGATACTGTATTAACAATGCCACAGTGTCATTATGCACACAAATCGTAAAATCCAATACGGATTTTGCTGGATAGCTCACTATTAAAATGACAACCTTTCGCAGGAACCCTCTGCCTCTTTCTTCAGGATTAACATACAGTGCTGAGAGGGTCGCTATGGCCCACAAGCAGCCAGAAATGTCTCTGGGACATTAGCAGAATTTTAAATTTCGAAGGGCGCTTTGCCAAGCGGATTGAAATGCGCATTCACCGTCGTGCGAAAATTACAGTTTTGTGGTCCATCAGCCATCTGCGTGTTGACGGCTTGCCGTCGTGAAGATCGTCTAACACTTCAAAATCCAGAGGTTACTGCGTGCACCACGTATCTTAACATTAAAAAGCTCTACATTCTAGCAACAGAGTGCGTTGATGTATCTGGCCTTATCTGACATCACAGAGCGATAAGTGCGTTTTGTTGGTTTCTGACGACATGAAACGTCAGAATATGCAAGGTGGGTGTAATATAAAATTTTTAAAAAATGAATGGCTTTTTATTACCGAGAAAGCGTCTATTTGGTGTGCGGCACGAAATGAAACTTTGAATATAATTCTGGTTAAAGTGTCTTTGCACAGCTACAGCTGAATGTGCTGTATTCATATCCTAAACACAGCCAGATACGGACTGCTACTGCGACAGGGTGCTGACCGCGGGCAACTAACACGACAAGAAAGGAACCTGGTCCTGTAACCAATCTGAAGATGCACCCAGCGCCACGTCTGTTACTTCTGCAAGCGCAAGACAGTAACATGTCGCTCATAGCCATTCAATTCTCCACCACTACCAGCCAGGTGCACGCCACAGCCACTAGACTGGACAGATCATCACTGACGCTTTAGAACTCCTTATGTCTTCTGGAAATTCTCACCGTTAAAGTCCGTCACTCGTATTTTCTGTACCCTGAAAATTAAAGTATTCCGATTGACGAATACATGGCAGTTGGTAATCAGTTCCAATGCGTAGCAGCTGGCTGCATCCATCTTCAGTGCAGTCGAATAAGCAACTTGCATGGGGACGTACTGACACACAGTGACACTTGCACACTGTCTGCTGCACACGATACAGCGACACTTGCACAGTGTCTGCTGCACACGATACAGTGACACTTGCACAGTGTCTGCTGCACAAGATACAGTGCCACTTGCACACTGTCTACCGCACACGATACAGTGACATATGCACACTGTCTGCTGCACACGATACAGTGACACTTGC
>Ga0136643_10002162_pt1 | contig 25187 bp, 15 predicted proteins | sample TergutLab28metaG_FD_96883 | JGI IMG/M metagenome (GOLD analysis project Ga0136643, IMG submission 96883) | Labiotermes labralis P1 segment gut microbial communities from Petit-Saut dam, French Guiana - Lab288 P1 (version 3) (version 3) | ecosystem: Host-associated > Arthropoda: Insects >... | reverse complement strand
TCGAGGCCTACGAGAAAGATGGTGACTCACTTCTCGATCGTGTCATAACTGGGGACGAGACTTGGGTAAAACATGTGACTTGTGAGACCAAAAAACAGTCTATGGAGTGGGGACACACAAGTTCTCCCAAAAGACCAAGGAAATGTTTGCAAACTTTGTCAGCAAGAAAGATCATAGCGACCGTTTTTTGGGACAGGGAGGGTGTGCTTCTGGTGGATTTCCTCGAACGTGGTTCAACAATAAACTCTGAGAGATATTGTGTAACGTTGAAAAAGTTAAGAAGAGTGATTCAAAACAAGCGTCGGGGAATATTGAGTTCCAAGGTTTTGTTTTTTCATGACAACACCCACCCGCACATGGCCAATCGCACTCAAGAGCTCTTGGATCATTTTGGATGGGAGGTGTTTGATCATCCGCCGTACAGTCCGGATCTTGTGCCAAGCGACTACCACGTGTTTCCAAACATGAAGACCTGGCTCGCAACGCAGCGCTTTGACGACGACGCGGAACTGCAGGCAGGCGTGAATGAGTGGTTGAAGTCTCAGGCAGTAAAATTCTGTGATGATGGAATTAATAACCTTGTGCACCGTTATGATAAGTGCCTCAATTTGAACGGCGACTATGTTGAAAAATATTTTAAGATTGTGGCTTTCAAATGTATATAATAAAAAACGTTTCCTTTCACTTGGGTTTTTTTTTATTCCAAAACGTAAGTTACTTTCTGGATAGCCCTCATAACTGAGGTGGCTGGAGATAAAGGGTCATTTTCTTATTTACCCATGCTCCTAACACAGAAGACACAAGAATGCTGTGCTGCACATAGTGCTCATATGATTAACAAAAGACAAAAATTAATGGCCAAGCTACACTGGTGAACATATCTGTACATTAACTCACAAATTATACAATGTCACTTGTAACAGTAACTCCCAACAGCTCTCCTAGGCATAACCATTCTATCATGTTTGTTTACATGACACTAATATGTAAAAATGTGTGAACCACTAGAGATGTGAAAGAACTTTAAGTGACTGAAAAGTACATCCAACAACTAAGTCACCCAACTGTTAATGTGTAACACTGTCTATAGCATTCTAAGCTCTTCCAAAAATTTTCTGTTCACATTTTGTAACTTACCTCTGGGTACATGATATGTTGTGGAGGCATGAGTTGCAGACCCTGTAGCACTTGTCTGTATGGGTAATGGCGATGTCGCAGGCACAACAGAAGGCCGAGTGCTTGCTGATGTTCCACTCTGTACAAGTGTAGCTGCGCTAGGAGGCGTACATACTGGCACAGCACTACGAAGAACCCCAGCTGGAAATTAACCAAAACATTATTAATTTGAATGGGAGGCTATCAAATTAACAATACAACAGCCCCCTCAGTCCTTCCTTTCTTTTTTTAACAAGAAAGCAATTCTGTCTCTGTACAGAATGATAGTAAAAGAGCGCTTTCAACATGGATCGTAAACAAATAGGGTTCAGACTGGATTCATATGGCTCCAGAAAGGACGGGTGGCAGGAAGTTGTAAACTTTCAAGTTCCACAAAAGGCAGAAAATTTCTTGATTTGTTGAGCACCTATCGACTGTTCATGAAAGATTCTGTTCCATGCAGTTATTCATTTAGTTAATCAGCTCAATTTTAACCAAGTCCAGGAAAATTAAAATCTCTCCACACATATTCAAATGATGGTCAACCTGCACACACCATGCTTGAGAGGCATCTGTGGACTGGATGCAACATGTGAACCCTGGCTTGTGGCACTGCACGTGACTGTCTGTATACCAGAATTCTGTACCCGTGCTGTAGGATGCCCTACAGTTGTACCAATGCCACGAAGCTGACCTGAAGCTTGTATCTGAAATAAAAGTCAGTGTATCATTCCATGAAACCAATTCCTATGTGAAAGACATAAAATTACAGCTAAGTTACCTTCAGCAGGAAAAGTTACACTTTTACACATTAGTCAAAACATCTGTTTGTTGGAAAATTGACAAACTTCTCTCACGACAGACTTCAGTAACTCAGAATGTTATTTTAAGTTTCTGTTTGTACTCTGCTGATAACAGTGAAACAGCAGCCAGCCATTATACCACGAAAAGACTTGGCCCTTATTTCAAGGAATATGAAAACCACAAAACCATTTTAAAAACACCATCCAGTACCCAGGAATGTATGTTGCTTCACCACAACTCCCCACACACTTTCATGGTGTGGTGCTTAATTAAAAACTCTAACTTCTTCACCTTCACATTTTCTTTTACCACAGACGTAGGGTGAGACTGAGTGCCATAGTACCACAGCCTCAAAAGGACCTACTGTACTAGCACCCACTGATGGACAATCATGGAACATTAGCTGGATGATGAATGGCAGAAGAAATCCAGTGCTAACAGCATAACCTTACTCTGTGACATTTTATCCAATACACATCACACAAGGCCTACACTAGGCTTAAAGTTGAACCTCTGTGGTGAGAAGACAGCAATAAGTAATCGCTTCAGACATGATAGCCCTTTAGCACATATCAGTTTCTGTTGAGGAAAAGCTGACTCTTTAAATTCATAAATACAAATCTAGCACAACTGAAATTTGGTGCATGCAAACCACATGACTACAGATATGCAAGCAGGCAAACAGGCAGGCAGACAGAATACCACATGCAGATGATACATCATTTATATCACATTCCAATTTATAGCCAAAAGATTTATGCATCTTTTTCCCTTTGTCTTCTGAGGTGACAGGGAAGGAGCAGGGGAAAATGATTCTAGTCCTACATGCCTATTAATATTCTTGCTATAGATTTATTTCATTTGTGTGAAGCATGTCTTACAGGGAAAATCTTAATTAAGGTTTCTTTGAGGAGCAGAGAATCTGAAGAGAAAACTGAGCAATATCTCAAATGGAGGAAATTTAACACTCTGATTATTGACCTAGAATGAGTTCAACTAAACATTAAATGAGAGAAAACCTTAAAAACTAAGAAACAATAAATGGGGGATCCATTATACTCAAGTAAAGATCCTAAGTAAAACTTGTTAGATGCGAAATCAAATGGAATAACATTCATTCCAAAAATCTGCAAACATCAGTCAACTGTTGTAAAAGTTGGAGGGGATGCACACAAATATAGAGAAGAACATAGCGCAGTTGCTTTTTTAAACATTTTTCTTAACTATGAAAGTAAAATTTGGGATAAAAATGGCTCAAATGATGATCTGCCAAATGAAACACATCAGACTAAGTAACTAATAATGCAATTTGATGATTGCATATTGACTGACTGCTCATTGCGTACTAAACTCCAAGTACAAATTTTTCACTAACCGAAACTGGCCTAGCAGACTCCACAGTGCTTTTTAACGTCGTTTTAGCTGCCAGATCAACTGGGTGCCTCTCTTGGCTAGTCTCTCGATCATCTCCTCCAGCATTCCGAACAGAACTCATACTGACTTTCCCTTATCTGTTAGTAGAAAAAAAAAACCCAAAAAATTACATATCTATCCAAGTATCAAATGAAATAAACATAAGCTTTCTGAGTTATCACTAAATTATTTATCCTCTAAACATTTCTTTCTCAATGTTCAAACACACTCAAGTTGTCATATATCTGCCTTGTAGATGTTAATTTAATCTACTTGTGAAGATGGGTCACAATACACACTACCAAAGCTAGGGTCCATACCAATTTAAATAGCAATATAAAGAAAGAATTAATATTAGTATAAGTTATATACAATTAATATTATTACAAGTCATATAGATGCATGCTTTATGAAAAGTTGGATCTATGCCAGTAATCACCTGGGTTGTACCACTGGACAACAAGCACAGCCATTACTATGGTAAGTAGAGAAAACAGCTTGCCTTGATCACAGCCAGGGCAGTATAGTGAAACCCTGATACTATGTTTTTGTGGGCACCACCTAAAATGGTGTAAAATCTGGCGAACATTGTCCTTATGGGTATTTGGCCATGATTGTACAAAAAAAGAGTAAAATTCTGGGAAACCCAAAATGTGGGAATGTAAAATGGGCTTTGTGCTGTACATTCTATTGAGCAGGACAAACACAGGATGTGGCAAAAAAAAATTTGAGCTCTTGGAAAAACTTTCAAATCCTGACAATATGCCACAAATGACCTGAAATGCCTTTTACATTGTTCAGAATTACATTATGTAGAGAAATTTTCTTCTAAACCACACAAGGTACCAAACTCAAAAACTCTAATAACCAGGACTGACAATACTTCCCTCCAAAATATGATAAGTCATTAATTCACTCCTAGATTCTGGCTCAAGATATTTTACAAACTTGATGTATCAACAGATTCAAACCCATACTCAAGTCTTGATCACTGTACACATTTCAAAATGTAAATGCCACTTTACTGAAAACAATGAAAATATTACCACTATTTTTAGTAATGTAACTGCAAGCCAGGGGTGCACAATTGCCAAGTGCTAGATCACCCAGGTGACTAAATTGTGCATTATGAGGCCTTACAATTGTAGGTTTTGGGTATGAAACTTGCTTCATATTACCCTCTGGCACCTATAATTATGTGTCACATAGGTTTTTGGCAAATTTTTGCACCCTTGCTAAATGCCACACCAGCAAATGCAAGGCATCTCAAGAGTTTTCCCATAGGTCCAGATGCGGCACAGTGCTGATGGTCCTCCATTTCACCAGATTTTGTGCATCTGAAAGCGATGCATGTGCATGTTCTCCACCTGTCACACACTAAAGCTTAACCAGCTATACCACATGTATCACTGTTAATGCCGTTTATTATGTGGCACTGTCACATGACAAAGTATGACTACTACTACTGCACCTGACACAACCAAATGTGCCAGAACATGCCATAATTCTTCACAGGACAATGCATAACTAGCATGACCATTATCAGATGTGCAAAGATGACCAGAAGCTCAGCACAACCTCTTTATTTTTCATACCTATCACCACTGCATCATATTTTCTTTGATCAGATGAAAGTACCACTTGCAGGACATGGGTTTATATATGCAGATGCTATTAGTAAAGCTGTCTTACTACCATTATATCATCTAGCATGGACAATAACAGTGCTGTACTTCACCACTTGCCTCACAAATGGAAGAAGTATGTCAATCACAGCGGTGAGTACACAGTCAGATGCAAGAACGTTAACATTTCTATTAATTTTAGGTTTCTAACATATACTGTCTTACCTCATAAGGGGAACACGTGAAATCCCCCCGTACAATATACCCTCTCTTCTTTATCAGATGGTTAAAAAGAAATATGGAGTTTGTACTTTACATAACAAGCAATATTTGTCACTTCCTGTCACTACTCTGCCACATGTGTGGGCAGTCAACTGTGTGGGCTATGTTAATACAATTAACGAGCTTACAGGAAGTAGCAACCAATAGCTGTCAGATATAAAATGACCCTACAGAACAAGCTTATACACTATTCAAAATGTTATCAAAAACAAAGTTCAACTGGTACCATTTCCATTTTAGAAACACTGTATTAACAAAGGATAAAGATGTTCTGATATCTTACTACATTACATTTACTAATAAGTTATTATAACTCAAATTGCTGACTTTTAATTATTAAAAACATAAAGACTGATTAGAGAGACAGAGCTTGTGACAACCCATTCTAGTATGAAGGCTGGTTATGACGAAAATTTTAATATATATTCACCGCTCATCAACAGAATGTAGAACAGAATTATAACATACAACAGAAAAGATGCTCTCAAAATGTGGCAAAGTTCAAATATTTGCGAACAACACTAAGCAATCAAAATTGCATGTGTAAGAAAATCAAGATAAGATTAAATTCAGAATATGCTTAATACAATTTGGTTCAAACTTTTCTCTTTTGTCTCCCCACCTGCAATTTAGAAACACAAAAATTAAAATATTCTGAATCATTATTTTGTCTCTTGTTTTTTATGGAGGTGAAATATGGTCCACAACTGAGGGAAGAACACAGACTGAGTGTATTCAAGAATGGAATGCTGAGGAAAATATTTGGGCCTAAGACAAAAAAAGTCAAAAGCAGGCTGTAAAACACTGCCTAGTGAGGAAATTCATGATTTGTACTCCTTACTAGGGTGGGTGAGATGGGTGGGGTATGCTGCATACTTGTAAGAGAAGCAAAATGTATAAAGGGTTCTGATAGGAAATTCCAAGTGAGACTACTTGGAAGATGTATGTGTAGGCAGACAGATAATAAAAAAAATAATCTCAGAGATATAGGATGGAGGGTTGTGGTTTGGAATTATCTGGCTCCAATACAGACCGAACGTGATGTCTTTGAACATGGTAATGAACCTTCAGGTCTCATGAAATGAAAGAAATTTCTCAGCTAACTTAGAAACTATTAGCTTCTCAAGAACTATGCTCCTTGGTGTTAAATACTTAGATTGCAAGGCTAAAGGAATGGAATTGGCACAGGATCATGACGAGTGGTGTGCCCTGGTATACACAGTATTCAACCATTCGGTTCTGATGTCTCAAAATGTCCTGACAAGCCGAATATGGCAAAATTAAATGCAAGCCACATGAAATAATCACCTGGCAAGGAAGACAGTTTTCAGCAAGTGCTAACTTTGGGGGGCTTCTGTTAAATTCAATACAGAGTGTGATGTTCTATTTTGTCCACTATACAATTTCAGCTGTTGAACCTAATGTATACAAAGAGAGATGACAGATAGAGGGTGGAAACGACATTCAATTATCGGTCTTCTACTGGATAATTAAGACTTTGCATATTCTAATAACAACAAGTGTTAACAAAAGTATTTACATGATCTCATGATAGGTATCAATGTTCTGAAGTAAGACATGTCTCAAAACACTGAGGAATGAAATATAACACTAATTCAATGCACACTTCACACAGTATAAAGTGTGTCATTAAATATTTTAAGATTTCAGCCATGGTTAAAAGATAATGAACTTTTTCATTGACATTTTCACTGCTGGTTAAGTCTCACTAAATCTTTACAAGCAAGTTGGATAGGCTTATAATACATAACAAGTTGGTCTCATAAGATCTGTTCATCAAGACCACATTGGAATAAATTTTCTTCCTTGGTGTTCCCTGCAGTTTCCCCTTCATTTCATAAAAGGGTTTACTGAAGAGCCTCATTATAAACACTTAAAAACAATGTTCCAGTATCAATAAGAAGTGAAGAAAGGTGCACAGTTACCATACCACACCATGACATGATCAATAACCAAAAATTAACACATATGTTTGCACAAACACATTAACATTTTTTAGACAACTAAGAGAAATAAGTAAGACACATTCAAATCCTAATGTGATACTGTAGGTGTGAGGAAAAAAGCATTCCTCTCAGACAACCTGGCAACAACTGATGAAAAGCAGAACACCAGTACCAAAACTGGTAACACTACTGCGAGCATAACCTTTCACAACTGTCAGAAAAAACAAGGCCATCATATAGAGTATCCAGCCAGAAGTACTTCCTCTCAACCAACTTACACACTACACATGCTGTAGGACAGGATGACATACAGGTGAAGCAATGTCTGGGAATTCACTGAAGACACTGTAAAATAACTAAAAATATATATACCAGACATAGTGTCAGTTCACTTGCTACTCTTTCAATAACTCCTTTATAAAAGTGCACTTTCAGAGTCTATGACACAATGGTGTTTATGATTTCATATGCAGAAAATGCAAATTAATATTTATGTATCATTAAGAAAACTATTCATGGTACACTTGGTGGTGGTGGTGGTGGTGGTGGTAGTAGTAGTAGCAGTACTGGCAGCAATAGTAGTACTTCCTATGATACAAAATTATCACGAATTCATTTCCCAACATCGTACACAAAAATTACATTCTAGCAACACAAAATTCAGAACTTAATCATAAATCACATTGGTAATAATCCTCACCTAACAGCGAATCTGACTTATTCTCCAACAGAAAGTGAACTATACTATAAACCTAATATCTACTTTAAAAAAAAAAAAAGCACATGCCCCTTAGCTCCCTATTAACCTATCTTCTCAGATTCAAAATTAAAACTCATATTACTAGGTACATTTCAAAAAAAACAGGGCACGCATACCTAGTTACGTACATAAACAAGTAATGCCTTTCAAACTGCTCCGTCCTTCTATAATGTATGGTATTTTACAGTTAAAAATAAATATTAAAACATTCTATTTTAGGAGTAAATACTTCGGATTCAATTCAAACTGATGTGATGGTTCCGAAATTACAGTACCGAAACGTTAATAACGACTTAAGTGAGTACGCAGGTACAAAAAAGCCATTAATATCACACAGCATAAATACGTACTCTCCTGCTGAACCTAATCCAACAACCATAACATTTCGTCCGTCCGCATTACGACTAACGCCACCCTGCATAACAACACACAACAGCTGTACTTCAGAAAAACACCATTGAAGTTAAACATTTGTGATTGGAGTAAATTATATTGACGTAACTTCCTTCGCAACGACGATTGGATACATGTCACGTGTTCCAGTGTAGGGTAACGAATTTGATCCGTGGATATCAGGTAATAAAAAACTATTGCTAAGTGTTTACAGTATAATTTTAGGTAAAATAAAAATTGCTTTACGTATTAAGTGACCGCAACAATCTAAATATTCCTCCCTCTCTTGGTTAATCAAAATACAGTGTTGGATTAAGTGTAGTAACCATGGTACTATACCGCCAAAGAATTTGTTCCTGAAACACACATAGGAAAATTTTAAGGCATAGACCGCACAGTTCATAGTATGTACGGTGTCTGTTATATTTATAACCCCCTTTTCTTACTAAGTACAAGCTACAATAATTTTCAAACATGTATGACCTCGCCGACACACAGTAATTTACAATTTTAAAACTATGCCTAACGAGACAGAAATAACTAAAAAATTAAGAAGTTGGCCTGTCGTGAGAGTTACTGAACGTGTGGTTTGTTTTTGTTCCTAATTTTTATTTTGTGAGTGGTGATAAGGTAAATGAACATTTCCCTTGCGAATACTTAGTCCTGTGTTGAAATGTTTAGTTTCGGGGTTTCTTGTAATCATAACGCCTTCATTGAGCTTGAATTTGACGTTAGAACACTAGACTGAATTTTATTTAACTTATTTATTATAATCTTACAATATGTGTTCAGTCAACACAACAACATGAGAAATTAATGTATTACTGCAACATGTTTCGACTCAGGAGAGTCATCATCAGGCTGATTATTTAAGAATCATTAAATGCATTAGCCTTTGCAGTATTATACATACAACTACTGCATTAGGGATCCCGTATGCATTACATTGAGTGAGTAGAAAATATGGTTTTGTTACTAATTTAGGTAGGAGTAAACTATGCGCAGCTGTGGCTGTGGTTATGGCTGTCGTTTTTCGTGTAGCTCATACTTCGCAGCAAGGATTTAAGGGGTGGGGTGTGTTCCTCCTTTCTGTCTATTCTTCTGCATTTCTTATTGGTGCACAGCAGGATGACTTCCTTTAGGTGAATTTTATTTGTTTCTAGAAGGAAATGTTCAGTGCGCTTATTTATATTTACGCAGAGTATTTCGGTTGTCATTTTCCATTTAAGGTACTATTAATACAGTACCTTTCACACTATTTTGAGTTTTATCCATAACCATACTTCCCCCTGTCTCTTTTGAAAAACCTTATTACCTGCCCGCAGGTATTACACACTGTAACCACAACAGAGTATATAGTTCGGGAACATCAATCATGTGCCCTACGAAATGCATGTAATCCGTGTTGCCACACACCCGTGGCACGAATTTACTTAGCCGTGATGGAACGGAAAGTTGTTAACAATTGGGCTACTGAGTAAAAAACTCAGTGTACCGTCTCGTAATAGATGGCAGAAGTACTGCATAAACGCGGGTTGTTCCAATAAAGCAGTGTTTGTTTGTGGATTATAGCACTCAAGAGTGGGATGTAGGTACCAGATTTCCAGTGGTACGTACAAATCTGTGGATGTTATATTTGATCTGTGTTGGATGTGCATAGTCGTGTACTAGATGAATAATAATAATCTAGTACACCGATCGTGGATCTGGGACACAGACCATCGATGATCTGTGATCTAATTTAATGTAGTAGGTTTCGATGATGAGCGCATGTCCTCCAGACATTAGAGCGCGACAGGCGTATTTTGCGTTTTGCTTGGGTCTAAACGTTTCTGGTTGTTTTTGTTGTACGAGAGGGGGATGGCTTTAGAGGTTGTGTTTGAGACAGTACTGAGACGAGATATGGACTAATTTGGTACGAATGTTATCATACGTGTCAGTCATGAATTTGTACATAATGATATGTCAATAAGCTCCATAATAAGGGATCCAATTCATAAGGGTATGTTAGGTTTTAAAGGGCTTCGTTCTGGTCTTCTGAAATATTCGATTCGGCATATCAAATGTCCCACGTTTTTCCAAGTCCCAGCTGAGACTGAAGGACGAGGACGGGATATGTGAAGAAAAATCAGTGAAATGACTGAGCTTTATTATTATTATTTAATTTTTTGTATCAGTGTTATGTCCGAGTAATCTCGGCCTAGTAACAATAACCCGTTTTTTCATTCTGTTATGGGTTAAAAATTTCCTCTTCTAGCACCTGTCTTCCCTGCCTGGTATATGTACATTCATACATATCATTTCGTAGGTCTACAAATACTGTGGCGGTTGATATTCTGATAACGGGATCTCGACTCATAATACGGGGGGGATAGGTTTTTGAGAACGGTAGAAGTTAACGATTTTGCTGCAGTTATTACACGTAAGGGACGATGTACTCATTAACTAGAATACAACAGTTGTCATATAGGTTTAGTTGACAGTGTCATCACACAAATGTTCACTGCTGTGAAAAGCCCAATTTTTCTGTAAACTGGCAGCGGTTTCACAATTGACTGCAGTGCTTAAAAATACTTCTCCCCCTCTTAATTCAGCAAGGGTCATGTTAAGCAAAGGAATTTGAATTGAATGTCGTAACCATGAACTGTAATCAGTGTTCAGTGTGACAGATGGCTACATAATTACAGGTGAATTTATTAGTACATATTGTGTTATGGAGACATGTCATTTGTATGAACAATGGGATTAAGAGGATAGGACAGATGATGGTGTGGAAGTATAAAAAGGTGCAACATTTTGTCTTGGAGTCTTATTGAGATTTATTTTTTCTTTCAGAAATGTTGTTTAGTTGAAAAGTATGCATCCTGATACATTTGTGGCTGGAGACACTGTATTGCTTGTAGGAGAAGGCAACTTTTCCTTTGCTGTTAGTTTAGTTGAACTAAATCTTCCTATTACTGTAACAGCATCATGCTTAGGGTCTGATGTGATTAAAGTAAATAGGGATAATATTACATTTCTGGAAAAGGAAGGTAAGTGCAGGACCTGATAACCTGGGTTTGTTTCATGCATTACTGGTAGTTCATTACTTTCTTCAGTGTCCAGAAGTTTATCATCATCATCATCATCATCATTGGCACAACAGTCCCTTTTGGGCCAGGCCTTCTTCAGAAGCTTCTGCCAGCTGTCCCTATTCCTTGCAGCATTCCTCCAATTTCTCTCCCCCAACTTCCTGGCATCTTCTGTCACACCATCTTCCCACCAGAAGTTTATACATTTGTTTTTTCTGTTCGCTGGGTATTTCACAGAGGCTATAAATATATAAAAATTTGGTTTTGTTGAAGTATGAAAGAATGTTATATGTAGTACTGATGGAACCGAGCTGCGCATTTGCAAGTCCATTGTCACGCATGGCCTGCCAGAAATATGTCTGCATGCTGTAAATATTTTCAAACTCAGAGTATAATTCCGCATCAGAATAGAGAATTTTTGAGTAATTTGTCAAACTATGCATTCATTGTCAAATTTAAGTGTAACGGGCTTCATTTGTATTGGATACAAACATTCTGTATTGAAAATTTTGCAACATTTGACAGCAGGAGGAGTGACAAAAATATCGTGTGGTAAGCTTCAGTACCCCTCTTACCCTTGCAGTTTTAAGAATGTTCAGTTTATTAGTAGGACCAATGTATGTCTGTCATTCTAAGCATAAGAAACAGTTCTAAATATTTATTTTTTTCTTCCAATCTGGCATGAGGGGTGTAGACTACATTTGGGAACAGCATCATACTGTCTACATGTGCTAGTAGTATTTTTACTGGTTTGGAGCCTGCACAGGTCTTGAAGATTTTCTGGTGGCCAGTATCCTGTATAAAGTTGCTGTATGTTGGTGTAAAATATATGCAAAGAGAAATTGTTTGTGTGTCTGTCAAATTCTCTTTGCACCAAGTGACAGTGAAACATAGTAAAGAAGGTGGAACACACTGCAGTTCTACATTTTTGAGAGGGAAATTTATTAACATTTTCCTTATTTGTGTTGTAAGCATGTAACACATCTTGTTTCAACAATGCAATAAAAGATATTTATATATACTTCCCTCCCTTACTAGAGTATCTTGACTCCATTGTATATTTCCTGCATCCATACCGTACAGACCAGCAACACTACCACAGTGCTGTACACATTGTGCCATGTGTCACTAGAAGCTCTCATAAAAATGTAACAAACCTTTCGCAGCTAAGTGGAAAGAACTTTATAATCCAACCATGATTACAAGTCACAGCAAGTAGTTACAGTATTACCAGTAGACTATTTCAGAGTTTATTTAGCTGAGAGGTTTATCTCAGCAAAAACTGCTGATCTCCAATAAGTACATGGTAATTATAAGTGCTGCGAAGTAATTGAGAGCATCCATGATAGACAGAACTTTTGAGAATTGATGTGTTATGTTGATGAGAAACGTTTCTTAAACCTTATGTACTAAATCACATCTGTCATTTGTAGGCTCTGTTATTATTTGTTGTATATTAAGTGTACTGTGTCACCAGTGGTTTATGGAAAAATTCCTGAGGATTACACTGTGGTATTGAAAATGTATAGCATATAGCTTACATATTCTGCCATAATCTTTCGAACTGAGATGGAAATAAGTATTACATTCATGAGTGTGTACTTAGCACTTTCACTTTGAATTTGAGAGGTCACAGCTTGCAGGCCACATATTCTGAATGATGAATCAGTCTGTTTTCCAAGCGCTGTCTATGAAAACAGGTTTTTTTCTAAAATAGGCAGTGACCACTTCCTTCCATACACTTTCCATTTTATCCAGTGAGTCAGTCAATTATTTGATTGATGACAACACATACAGTTAAGGATAATTATTAATTCAAGAATGACTGATAAATCATATAGTTTCTTGAAAGCATAGTTGTTCTGCAGCCCAGAGGCAGGAAATGAGACTTGGAGAAACAGAAGAATGGAGGCTTCACAATGATTCATTGCAGTTAATGTTGATAACACTGGATTATTGAATCTTTATACATGAGAAAGACACTAAGAGAAAAGAGTACCAGAAATATTTTGTGGGGAGTGAAGGCAGCTGGTGCATAGGGCTGACAACCTTGCCACCTTAATGTGCTGATCGTAAATCTGGAAGCCTCACACTCCTGGAACTCTAAGAGCCTGTCAAGGCCTCTACACCGATTGCTTTACCTTTTACATGAGAAAAACATGTGTATCTGATACTTTGGGACAGCATATGTGACACACATTTGATTTTATTTCTTTAGAGTTTACTGACCACAAGTAAGTCAAGCAGGTCTGACAACCTACAGCTTGCAATTTTGCATTAAGCAGGCAGTCAAATTTGAAGGATCCACTGTTTTTATGAACATTTATGTATGAAGATAGTGGCATGAGCTGCATGGTTTGATGTTAATTGTATATACTATGCAGAAAATTTTTTGCAGGTGTTCGAGTGCTATTGGATGTAGATGCAACAAAACTGGATGATCATTCTGTTCTTCGAAATGAAAAGTTCTCAAAGATCATATTCAATTTCCCACATGTTGGAGGAAAAATGAAAATACATCTAAACAGGGCACTTCTAAAAAGATTTTTCCAAAGTGCTTCAGAACTGGTCACATTGAAAGGAAGAGTATTGGTGTCACTGTGTAAAGGACAAGGTGGTACCAGAGTTGATAAACCAGTACGTAGGTGGGATGATACATGGCAGGTTGTTGAGATGGCTGCACATGGAAACTTGGTTCTAGTATCTGTGGAGAAATTTAGAAATGATGTATTTCCAAAGTATACAAGTGTTGGATACAGAGGAGGTGGCTCTGCATTTCATACAGATGGTGCCCTAGTTTATATCTTCAGCAAGCGGCAACCTCTCTATCCCAGTTTGGAAATGGAAACATTATTGCAATGTTTGGGTGGCCATTTGTTGAAAACAGATTTTGGAAATCTTGTGTGTGAAAGTGTTTATAGCATCAAGTACAGGAGCAGTCCATTTGATATAGAAGGATCCACTGTACATTATTTGTGTGAACAGCTGAAGACATTCATTGAGACTACTTACGTTGAAGTGAGGCATATATCAGATACTGATATATCACTCTACACAGAACTACCATGTGGCGGTCCAGTGTGTTATGCAGAGGGACAAGGTGTTGAGCGTTTCCTGCGACACACTCTCCTTGATGTACTGGATCAAGTGATCCAGCTATGGAGTCAGGCTTCTGATGATATTCTCATGTTTCCAGGATTAGTTTTCAACAACACAGGGACAGACTTTTCTTGTCCACCATTATCCTGTCATGTTTTATTGCTAGGATATGATCTTCAAGACATATCTGAACATTATATAAGAAGAATGCTTGACACGTGCAAGAAAGATGCTATGTACATATCGGTAGCTCATTTTGAAACTGCAGTAGAATTTCGGCACAGATTTATATCAGGCAAGAACATATTTATAAGGAATGATAATCTTTTAGATGAACTTGTAAAAGTGGCACAAGAATTTTCTTTCACTGTAGAAAGCAGAGGAGAATTCACTTGTACATCAGTGACTTTGATATATCTTGATCAACTTTCAGAACTATTGTTTGACATTGATAACTGGAGACAGTTATGGGCTCAAGAATCTCATGTTGTTTTGAGTGAGAATATCCCACTCTTTAAACGTTCCTGCTTTGATTCTCGAGCCTATACATTTGATATATGTTTTACTGACAGTTCTAACTTTTCAGTAGTAGAGTTCTATAAAATATTGTGGCAAGTGGCAGGTGATATAATTACTAATGTAGAATTTTTGAACCTGTATGAATCACCTGATGGTTGGAGAAGCCATTGCTATAGGATTACATATCAGTCTTTTGAAAAAGCTTTGTGTAGAGAGCAAGCTGTTATAATTCAGAATGCTGTTATAGGGAGAGTGTTATGTGTGAAGTTAGAAGTTTCTATAAGATGATAAATTTGGAAAGTCAGTTGTGTCTGTTTTGAAGTAAATTTAAAGTTACAAAACTTTGATCTTTTACCAGAATTTTTTTGTCTTTATTTATTAAATGTTCCCATATATTTGAGAGTCATAAATTATGGCCTTGCAAAATATGTCTTTAATCCAATGGTTTAAAAACTTTTATGAGAAAGCAAATTAGGATGTACACCCAGCCCTTGTTTTATGCCATAGTTGCATTCCCGATAAAGTTGGTGTAAATCAGATACTCCCATCAGAAATAAGGGGTTAATGTAGTGGAATGTGACTAGCCAAAGGGCGTTAAACTGAAATTGAAAGAGCACAAATTAAAAAGTTATGTCAATTGGCAAGGGGCATTAAAGTGAAAAGGCATAAAACAATGGCTGGTTGTACTGAGTTCCATTTGGTGCTGTGGCTTGCCTGAGGGGCAGAAATTAGAACCCTCTGTAATTTTGTATATGAAAGTACAGAGAAACATTTTTCTGAGATCATCATTATGTCAGTCAGACATCAGTTACATTGCACCTAAAAATATTGAGATGGTGCACCATTTAATTATAAGTTGTCTAATTTGCACGTTTGATGCCACAGCTATGTCTCGTACAGTGGAAGTTAATTGCTTTCCTACTTCCACTGTCTTTAATAAGTACAAGTGTAGGGCTTATATCAGGACATGTTATACCATTCTCAAAACCCTTTAGACTTAAAATACGTGTGGTTTATGATTGCCAGGAAACAATTAACCTGCAGAATTGGTTGCAAGTCATTGAATTAAAGGCTTCACTGTCTTGAAACTGTTGTTATGCTTTTAGGTATTGAAACGAAGAGTTGAGCCCTTAAAAGATAATAAGTTACTGAGTCAGCGCATCTAATTAATTAAAATATAATGAAGGTATATAGGGATGTTTCAGCTTATCTTTTAATTGCTGTTAATTTAATGACAGGATTTATCTTAAAGCTATCATCAAGCCAAATATAAGTACATGCAGAGGAAGTTCAATTATAGTAGTGTTTTATAATAAGTGAGAAAGCTGGAGATTTGATACCTCTCTGCACATTGTAGATGTTCATTGATATCAGAGTAAACTAACTTTATTGAAGATCTATGAGAGATTCACTAAAATGTTTTATTTAATCTTGTCTGTGTATGTAGATGTCTTATTGTCAGAAATGAACCTGTTGTATAACAGTAAACATGTACTAATTATCCCATCTCTCATCAAGCATTTTTTTTTATTCAAGATGATTAATCAAGTCATTGCATAACTGGTTATTAAATTACTTTCTTGTAAACGTAGCTGAAACTTGCTTTTGATGGGGTAAAAGCAAAACACATCTGATGGAACAAAAATCTCACTTAGGTTCAGTTGCTTAATAAATCGTCACGTGACAAAAAGTTTCCTTATTAATGCAGATGTGCAAGTTAACCTTAACATTTTCATGAATTTTTTTTTAACATGTTGGTGCAATATAAAGTTGTCTTACGTAGCAATGTCACAAAGTATTTAGAAACACTGGACTGAGATGTCTTGTTAATTACTAGTTGTTTAATCAACATGATAAACTCCTTGTTCTCTGTCCATACATTGAGGTAACACAAATTTCAGTACTATTTTTCTCCAGTTTCTTAGAAAATTTGAAGTTGTATCTCAGTCCCAACCATTTATTCTCATGTTTTCTACAAAGTGCTGATAAAAGAATCTTACAGGAACCTAAAAAAAGAAACAAAAAAAAACTGAATCCCATTAATTATATGTGGAATCTGGAAAACTCCTGTTTTCATGAGAATTCTTCTCTTTGGTAGTTATAAGTGAAGCTGGCAACATAATTCCATCACCCATCACATGGTATGGTATTTCATCCAACCCTTCTGCAGCAGATATGAACACCACAGCCATGTGAATGTATACCTTCACCAATTTGTGCACTTGCCACAACATTTCTAACAGACCATCTAATCCACCTTGGCATATATGACTGACCAATGATCTTGTGATTGGTTGATACTTATGAGTATTAATATCTACTCTTGTCTATTGTTGGTATTTTGCAGAACTCTTAGTTGTATATACTGTTGTGTGTGTGTGTGTTTTTGTGTTTTTTATGATTCAACTGGTATGGCCTTGTCTGTGAAGGCCAGTTTTTTCCTACTGCCTACATTACAGTTCAAACTGCCATGCCATTCATGCATTCATTCACCTGCCATCAACTCTGGCAGTGTTACATCGACACAAACTTGCATACACATCATTTTGTTTGTATTTGTATTTAAGCTTGGTGGAGATCACATTCCTTCACTCAGACAACTATTGGACCCATTGTGCAGCCCCTGGAACCCATCAGGGCCTTCCATGTCCCATTTGCCAACCTACACTGCTTCCTGTCTAGAAACATTACATCCCTTGACCACTTCCTTGATTGTCCTTCAATGATGATCTTCCACTGTCTCATACCATGTCTTGTGACCCAGTTTTCAAAGTGTGCCCTTTCCAACTGCTGTGTAATTCGGACCCTGCTGGCACATGATGATACTGAAACCCCTGATTCAAGCCTGGGCCTGTCTATAAATCAAAACAGCCCCTTCAATTAATGGATCACAGGTTAAATTGGTATCTAATGATCACTGAGTTGAAATCCCCTTGTCCAAAAGGCAATCATTCCTCTGGTTATGACCTTGACTTATCCCACATAATAAATTCCTGCCAGACCACTAACAGTCATGATTTCTGTAGCCTGTCTGGCATGGAGGCCACTGATACAGTTGCTAAAGAAGTTACTTTACTTGGAAGTTTGACAAGCTCTAGACAGTGATGTCCTGGAAGAGTGTACTTAAACATGCAAGGTAACAAACTGTGCTAGTGTAACAATCCAAATATGGTACTTATTCTCCAGCTCAGTAAGGAAGGAAAAAGTTATGGTCACATGTCTTCACATAAGTTCCATGCACCTAAGACAGGAATGTTTGCTATGATGTTATCTGGAATTCTGTTCAGAATGTGGTGTAGACCATTTCCTTGCAGGTGATCACTCTAGCATGTCTGTTTTAGTATTTATTAGTGGTATAGGGCTGTTTAGTATAACACATGTGGATTCCTAAGTGTACCTTTTCATTCTCATACCATGGTCACTTCAAGCATACATCTATGAAAAACATGAAGGATTGTTTCATGTAGTCCTGTTTCCATCAGAGTGATGATGTATGGTTTACTAAATTACAGAAGCAGCAGGTAATGCGGATACCAATGAAAAAACAAGGTAAAGGTAAAGTTGTCCTTGTCCACACCATGACAGCATAGAGGGGGAGCGGAGGTCTAGCAATACTCATTCTTAAAATCTGATGTGTGGTTGACCATGCATAGTAATTCAGTGTGGATAAGAAACCAACTAGACCTCACTTTTGTGTTATCCTTTATTTCTCCTTTACAAGTTGCTCAGGAGTTCATAGCACAACTTGTTGTGCTACAAACTCCTCAGTGGACACACTACCTGCTAACCGGTTCTGACAGCCTTCCTGCAGCCACGGCACAATACCAACACGAGGTGATAACACTACGCAGTCGTCAGCTCCTGAAGATGTGAACATGGTTGCCCGAAACATGTTGAGCAACTTGTAAAGGAGAAATAAAGGATAACACAAAAGTGAGATCTAGTTGGTTTCTTATCCACACTCATTCATAACTTAAGCTCTAGAAGGGGCTTAGTGGTCAATTTCTTGCTCAGGGTGCTTCACCCTTGGCGAAAGAACTGAATAGGAGGCTGGATGGGCCCCAGAGTTGGTCTGGAAATTTCAGATTTGATAAGGCCTATCAGTAATAATATGATGACTTTTCCTAGGGCAGTTATCTAAGGCAGGGTTGTTGGTCTGGGGAATGACATTTTAATGTGTGAATCTTCTATGTAAATATTTTAGTTTATTTGCACTGTTTTAGGACCCACAATAATGCCTGCACACTAGCACATTTTTCAGTCACTTTTAACTTACAATCATACTTTAAATCACTTCCAAATTTTGTGTCTGATTCTCATCCAGCTGTTTTCTAGTCTTATAATTATATATATAAATTAATGCTAGAAGAATAATTTCCAATAGCCATTTGCCAAGGTCCATTCATTCTTGAGGAGCTGCACTTCATAGAAATCCAATATTGTTAATCTCATTTCACAAAAATTATTAGTTTATTGGTTAAAGATTTTCATCACAACTCTGGGGTACAAATATGTACATTTTACCATGACTGTTCTAATCGTGGCCCCCTTCTACTCTTGTCTATTTAAACAGCTCTTTGCCACCTCAGCATTAATTTCACTAAATATAATTTTGACTGTGCAGTAAATTTTAGCACCCTACCACTCAGTCTCTTTTCGGTTCTTTCAGGAGGTGAGACTTGTTTGTAGTTTTCATCACTGAAAGTTAAGAATACAATGTTTTCTATATTTGGTCGGAACTGTGTAACCTGGAGCATCGTCAGGTATGCTTTATGGGATCAACGTACTTGCATGTCAGATCATGCAGCCACTGCACTTCGAACGAAGAAAGCAAAATCTCGCAGAAATAAGGTAAGATGTTTCTTCCAGTGAGACATTAGAAAATGCATTGTTAAAATACATATGATGATATGGTTACTTGAATGGTTTAGTTATCCCCTGTCTGTGTCCAAATTTTCCAGCTGATGTCTGTCCAGGTTTTCTCACCAAAGCTGTGTATTCATTTTCTTTACTTGCACACATGCCTTATGTTCTACTCATACTCTTGATTTGGCAAGAAATGCAGATTATAAAACACCTCATTGTATTCTTTACTACAGCCTCTTATTACTTCCTCCTTCCTAGGTCCAAATATACTCTGCGACACAGCAATGTTGTTCTTTTAATGCCAGAGGCCAAGCTTCACATCCATAGAGAACATAATGCAAAATTACAGTTTTCTATATATCTTGCCTTGCAGAAGCCATAAGGGAGGGTGAGATTCTGAAATCAGTTGTAGCAATCATTTCTCAGGTATAATCTGCCTGTGATTTCTTCATAAATGCAGTTCTTAGTTTTTAATGTTACTCCAAAGTGCCACACTTTTAGTGGTTTATTAGTTATCATGATTTTGCTGCATTTTCTTTTGACAAGACAAGAACATATAGTTAGTTCTCCTGGCATTTATACAGGAACCATATATCTAGTGAAAAATGATGGTTGTGTTCTTCTCCATAGTATTCATGTTTTTGCCCACTAAATATCGTCATTGTAGACCAAAAATTGCTCTGTGTTCCATTCAGTTCCAGTCCTTCCTGCATTTCTTACACCTTCCAAATGGCAGTTCTAAAGCAAAGCTGGAAAGCAGTAGCAATAAAGTGTCTTGTGTCAGACCATTCTGAACAGGGAATGTAGCAGACATGTTTACTAATAGAGACTTCAATATAGGTGTCATTCAACATATTTTAATTGGCCTAACTAGTTTCATTCTCTGGATAAATTCCACGATAAAGTAATATTAATTCTTTTGTGTGAGGAAAAAGGGTGTTGTATGATGTAGGTGTACCATTATGTACTGGTAAAAAGAACAATTTGGTATGATGTATGCCTGCCATTGTGTATTGCTACTAAAAATGTGTCTAATGTACAGCCACCACTATGTACTGCTAAAAATATTTTGGTATGATGTAGGCCTATCACTGTGTACCACTACCAAGAAGCATACAAGCAGAGTGTATGTAAAATGCTTGGATGAACTTCATTAGTGAGTCTCCCAGCCCCCCACCCCCACAAAAAAAGTTCATATTTACGTATGTCCATGTACAGTTTTTGAGATACAGTCCAACAATGTGTTGATCACAGTCCTGCATACTTTCATCTCTGGGGACACTTAAAACCCATAATGTATTCAGCTACTACTGAAAATGAAGACACACTTCAACACATTTTTTATGCCTGTAAAACCATCTGCAACTGCTCTCAGACCATTGAAGGGGTGCCACATACCATGATCAGATGTGTCCATGTGCACACTGATTCACCAGGAGGACATTTGAGCATCTGTTGTTTAATTTGGAACATGCATTGTAAATATATGTCAGTTGGAAGTAAAAAACATTACCTACTTAGTGCATTATTGTTATGACTAATCTTTCAATTAAACTATAAAACCACTCATTTCTGGACATCTGTTGATACTAGATTTTTCTATGTGTCAGTGTGAAGAAAACATTAATGAAATTTGTCCAAGCATTTTGGTGTAAACTAGTGGCTTGAAAGTACACAGTACTTTGTACAACAGTAAATAAAAGGGTACATGTCTGTTTCAGCCACAGCACTTTGTAGATGCACGCAGAGTGCGTGCGATTGGAGGAAAGGGAGGTGATGGTGCTATCTCATTTCTTCAACTGTGGTCCAATGAGACAGCAGGACCAGATGGAGGTGATGGAGGGAATGGAGGACATGTAGTGTTCAAGGTTAGTGGCTGGACAGGAACAAGGGAAACACTGTCACTTCAACAGTGCAGATTGTATGTGAACCCATATATTTTTGCTCAAATTTCTGTGACATCACTGCAGCAGGCAGTCATATCACTAGAAGTGTAGCAGTAATTCCATGCCCAGCATCATGTGAGAAACTGTACACAGGCAGTAGGGCGGTTCATCTAAAGTTTGTGGACTGAGCCTAATCAATCCACCACTCAATTAGAACACAGTGGTAACCAAAAAAAAAAAAGAGTTGTACTGTGAATGTTGATGACAGCTCTTTATATCTTGGCTTTGTGTAGGAACATCAGCAATCCATTGTCTGGATGACAGCAAGGTTCAGTGGTACATAACCTACATAGGAGAAAAGTGTTATTAAATAAACCAATAATTGGTTATTATGGCCTAGAAACTACATAGATCATCCTGAATTTGCTAAAAAAAATAACAAATGGTATGTGGAACAGTGATGCCTTGCGTGTTCAAGTGTACATGTAAAGTGTCAAATGTCAAATCACCTGATAACAAATATAAATGTTATTGTCTCCTGTCATTATTTCTACTGAGACGTGGTCTAACAGATGCAGGGACCTCTGTTTTCCAGCCTTTTATCCCAGTCCACCAGTTTGCTGTATTAATCATCCCACTGTGTATTTTTCCATTCACATGAAAATTAATAATGATATCTATATGCAGTTCCCAGTACAAATTCCCAGCTTCTGAACTTTAAACATTTCATACATACATTTTTCACATGGTGATGTCTGCAAAGGCAATTGTTATCATGGTTGACATTAGATCTTGGGCCATATTCTACTGCATTTGCCTTAAGTGGCGGGAAAATGGTTGTTTCTCTCCACTCCACCAAGCGTACAGGACTCTTCTTGGATATATAGTGTGTGTTTAGTGCCAGGCTGTACCTACTTAATATCAGCTGTGAAACTGTCCAATTTAGCAAGCCATACTTCCACAGTAGATGCACGTTCATCTCATTACCCTATATATTTTGTGCCCCGATATCATTTTTTAAGGAGTGAAATAGGCATAGCTCTGCCACTTTCTCTAATATCTTTACTGTATGAGTTATTTTTTCCACAAAACACTTTTAAGAGTTTTTGGCTTTGTACTGTCAATCTGTTGTACCATCTACCAGCTCCATATGAATGCAGCAAGTGAAGGATGAGCACTTTGCAGTGTTCCACATCACACGAAATTTTACTAAAGGAAAAGCAATATTTGTTCAGATAAATCTTGAACCTTGTATTTTTTAGGCAACACAAAATGTACAAGACCTACGTTATTTGACATCAGTTCTCAGAGCAAAAGATGGAGAGAAGGGCTATAACAAGGACTGCCATGGAAAGAGTGCTGACCACACTGTAATAGAGGTATTGTAGATTGAAATGACGCAATGTTGTTTGTGAGGAGAGTGCACAATCATGACATTTCCAATTCTGATTGCACTTTTTAAGGACAGAGACCTCCTCAGCTGTACAGTTCCACATTCAGTTACAACTGAGTAAATGAAGAGGTTTTTGGTGCTACTTATGAATGTCAGCTGTTCAGTCAATTATACAGCTGTCTCATAGTCTAGCAGTAATCAGCAGGCTGTGTTTACAGTAAGCTTCTGCTCTTCTTTTAGGCACATTCACATGCACATGTAGCACCTGTTATGATGGTTGTGTCTGCCCGTCCATCCATTTGTGAGCATGTAACAACTTTAGAACTGCTGAATGGGTTTTCATAACTTAAGTGCTGGCAAATTTTATGAAAAACTCTCAAGATATTTCATTGTTACTTTTCATTGTTACTTAGATCAGACAGCTTTAATGAATGGACTTATATAAAGCAGTTATTGCAACATAACATACTCTGCATTCATTTCCTAAATCCTCTCTTTTTTGCAGGTTGTTTATTTTATTTTAAATACTGTACCTTCATGATATTCAGACCTGTTTAATCTCTACAGGTCCCTATTGGCACTATCATTAAGTCAAGCACAGGTAAAGTTGTAGGTGACCTGAAAGATGAGGGCACCATGTTTGTGGCAGCACGTGGTGGAGCAGGAGGCCATGGAAATCATTTCTTTATATCAGATACAGTACAGGCTCCAAAAATTGCAGAGTGTGGGGCAGAAGGAGAAGAGCTGCATTACAGCTTGGAAGTGCGCAGCATGGCACATATTGGACTGGTAATGACCAGGCTCTCTGAGTACTTACACTGCAATAAATTCACATAAAGTATAGATTTTTCAGAATTTAGTTTGTTCAGATATAGACTGAAACAATCTTCTGTTTGAATTTGTCACCCGAGATAATGAATATTTGAACATACTACCTTTCAGCTTGCATGTTTTTATAAAATAAGACTGTATCTAACACAAAAGCTATATTTCAAGGTAGGTTATGGTGCTGTTTGCTGTATTGAAAGAATATTGTACAAGAGGAAAACCTTACATTCAGAATACAGTATTACTGACATTATATAATATTTCCAGCCATCCTGCTAATCTTGGCAATTGCTGCTAGAATATACGAACTTGTGTTTGTGCCATTTAACCTATATAAACCTAAGAGACCATATGCAGGTCTCTGTATGTTTACTTGGAAGCAGTTTAAATTTCCATGCTAAGCTGAAAAAACTCAGGCTGTCAAGAGATACATTTGGCATTTAAATGTGTCTTCTAAGGATTAACACTATTTTCTTCTCCAGCGTGTGGACTAGAGTGTCACTGTTGCACTCAAGACCTACTGCCTGTTTCAAAATATTCTGGGAATGGCAGATGGGCCAGACCAGTGTGCAGTCCAGCTGTATGAGGACAGTATAGCTAAAATGCCATTGCCAGCATTGCAGATCTGTGGGCAGGTGCACATCTGCATGCCATAATGTTGTGTGGTGCATGGAATAGCCAAATCGTGTCCACAGCTTTGTTGGTTTTGAGTTAAACATTGGCACCATGTTCACAGTCAAAAAGCGGTTTTGAGTTAAACATTGGCACCATGTTCAATCATGAAAGCGGTTGCAGTGTTCAACATTGGCACCATGTTCACAGTCAAAAAGCTGTTTTGAGTTACATTGGCACCATGTTCGCAGTCATTAAAGCGGTTGCAGTGTTAAACATTGGCACCATGTTCACAGTCAAGAAGCAGTTTTGAGTTAAACATTGGCACCGTGTTCACAGTCATTAAAGCAGATGCAGTGTTCAACATTGGTACCATGTTCACAGTCATTAAAGAGGTTGCAGTGTTAAACATTGGCACCATGTTCACAGTCATTAAAGCAGATGCAGTGTTAAACATTGGCACCATGTTCACAGTCATTAAAGCAGTTGCAGTGTTAAACATTGGCACCATGTT